>QWCZ01000102.1_pt1 | contig 65821 bp, 67 predicted proteins | sample 1972651 | NCBI WGS metagenome assembly QWCZ01 (sample SAMN09866695, study PRJNA288562) | Human oral metagenome isolate pre1_saliva, whole genome shotgun sequencing... | isolation source: mouth | host: Homo sapiens | place: USA: California
CTCGAATGTACGTGGCTCACCCTTGTAACCACCGAACCAGTTGCTAAGGTTTACAGTACCGAGCAAGCTTGCGTTAGTAGCGCGAACTACTGTACCTGTTGAACCCCAAGGCTTATTTGAGAAGTATGCGTTACCCTCAATAGCCAAACCAAATACTGGTGTGAAGTAACGACCGATACGAAGACCAGCGTTTGGATCTAGATCGCTCAACCACTTGTGACCAGTTGTCTTTGTTGCAACACCACCGTTGATACCAACGTAGATGTTATCAAATGTCTTGCTCTCTGCAACAGTCTGTGCTGATACAGATGCTGCCATAGAAGCAGCTGCCAACATTAAAACTAACTTTTTCATTTCTCTCTGAATTAATTAATATTTATAAATTGTATTATATCTATATCTTAATCGGGTGCAAAGTAATAAAAAATAAATGAAACCTCCAAATATTTTTAATAAAAAGTATGCACAAAGTACCCTTATATGAGTAGAAACAATCAAAAACGTGGTAATATAGGACACACTTATCTATAAAAACCTCCATATTATAGTATATGTAAAAGCATTATACCAAATTTATATAAACAGAAAAAGGAGTCCAAAGCATCACTGCTTAGACTCCTTAAACAAATTAGAGAGTTATAAAAAATCAGGTTTTACTTTTAGTTTTACTGCTGAGCAATTATCTTCATGCCTTCTTCCACAGCTTGCATATTCAGCGGAATCAAGCCATGATGGCGTTCTGGAAGACTTTTGAAGAGTGCTTTCTTCAGTCCATCAGTACTTACAACGGGACAAACCTTAAGCAATCCGCCTAGAACTATCATATTGAAGACTTTTGCATTCTTCATCTCTGCAGCCTTATCCATCGCATTAACACGATAAACTGTTATGTCCTTACGCTTAGGAGGGCTAATAACTCCATAACCATCATAAATCAAAATACCACCAGGTTTTACCTTTGGTTCAAACTTATCTAATGAAGGTTGGTTCAAGACAATAGCCACATCATACTTACTAAGGATTGGGGAAGATATGCGATCATCGCTAACAATTACCGTTACATTGGCCGTACCACCACGTTGTTCCGGTCCATAAGCTGGCATCCAGGTTATTTCCTTGTCTTCCATGAGCCCCGAATAAGCGAGGATTTTACCCATAGAGAGAACGCCCTGGCCACCGAAGCCACTAATTATTATCTCTTTTTTCATTTTACACCTTAATTATATAGGAGCTGAAGTAACAAAGAACTTTATAATCCTGTCGTATCTTTCAGATCTCCCTTTTCATACTCTGGGAACATATTCTCACGCATCCACTCATTGGCTTTAACTGGTGAAAGCTTCCAACCACTGTTACAAGTAGCAACAATTTCAATCAAAGAGCTTCCTTTACCTTGCATACTTGCTTCAAAAGCCTTGCGGATAGCACGCTTTGCCTTATTAATAGAGGCAACAGTATCTACACTTTGACGAGTTACATAACATGTTCCTTTCAAATGACTTGCTAACTCTGTAATATTCAAATTATAGCCATGCAACTCTGGATCACGTCCGTAAGGACATGTTGCAGTCTTCTGTCCTAAGAGAGTTGTTGGTGCCATTTGTCCACCTGTCATACCATAAATAGCATTATTGATGAAGATAATAGGAATATTTTCTCCTCGGTTTAAAGCATGAATAGTCTCAGCTGTACCAATACAAGCTAAGTCTCCATCTCCTTGATAAGTAAAGACTAAACGGTCTGGCCACAGTCGTTTTACACCTGTAGCAACAGCTGGAGCACGTCCATGAGGGGCTTCTTGCCAATCAATATCAAGATAACGATAAGCAAACACAGCACAACCAACAGGACAAACGCCTATTGTCTTGTCACTCATACCCATCTCTTCTATTACTTCTGCAACTAACTTATGAACCACGCCATGTGAGCAACCAGGACAGTAATGCATGGTTGTATCATTCATAAGTGTCGGCTTCTTATACACCAGATTCTCTGGTGATATTATATCATTTGCCATAATATACTCCTCCCAACTTACTTAACCAACTTCTCTTCAAGAGCCTTAACAATCTCCTCGGGGTCCGGAACGATACCACCTAAACGTCCAAAGTGCTCAACAGGTAATGCCCCATTAATTGCCAAACGTACATCCTGCACCATCTGGCCAGCATTAATTTCACTGACAAGAACACCTTTCTTCCCCTTACAAAGCTCTGCAATTTGCTTACTTGGGAAAGGCCATAAGGTTATTGGGCGGAATAATCCGACTTTCAGGCCTCGTTCGCGAGCCAGTTCTACGGCCTTTTCACCGATACGAGCAGCACTACCAAAGCTTACAATAACGTAATCAGCATCTTCACATAGATGTGATTCAAAACGAACCTCATTCTCTCGAATCTGTCGATACTTCTCTTGAAGATGAAGATTACGTACTTCCATTACTTCTGGTTTAAGCTCTAACGAAGTGATTATGTTTGGTTTTCTATCGCCACTACGTCCCATTGAGGCCCAAGGGCACTCTTTTTGAATCTGTTCTTCAGTCCGGCGCGGCTTCATTGGTGGAAGAATAACTTTCTCCATCATCTGACCAATAACACCATCTGATAAAATCATAGCGGGATTACGATATTTAAAGGCCAACTCAAAAGCTAGATCAACGAAATCCGCCATCTCCTGTACAGAGTTCGGGGCTAGTACAATAACATTATAGTCACCATTACCACCACCACGTGTAGCCTGGAAATAGTCACTCTGACTTGGCTGTATAGTACCAAGACCTGGACCACCACGTTGCACATTTACAAACACGCCAGGTAGCTCTGCACCTGCCATATAGCTGATTCCTTCCTGCATTAATGCGACACCAGGCGATGAAGAACTCGTAAGTACCCTCTTTCCGGCACCTGCACCACCATAGATCATATTAATAGAAGCGACCTCACTTTCAGCCTGAAGGACAACCATACCTGTAGTTTCCCACGGCTTTAATGCAGCCAGAGTCTCAATTATCTCACTCTGAGGGGTAATAGGATAGCCAAAATACCCATCCGCACCACAACGTATTGCGGCATGAGCAATAGCCTCATTCCCCTTCATTAACTTAACATCTTGTTCTACCATAATTATTCCTCCACTTTCTTACGATAAACCGTAATACAACCATCTGGACAAACAGTTGCACAAGCAGCACATCCGATACAATTATCGGGAACAGCTGATTCTACATACGGATATCCGTGGACATTAACTTTTTTCTGAGCCAGGGCAATCACATCTTTCGGACATGCAACGATACACAACTGGCATCCCTTGCACCGATCAGTGTTCACTACGATGGCACCTTTCATCTTGCTCATAGTTTTTGTATTTTAAGGATTATATGCATCCTTGTTATAAAAGTTGAGAATATCTTCCAACATCTCTTTTGCCGCAACAGCCGGAGAGTCTGGATCCAACTCTATGGCTTCCATGTAATTAACTAATGCATTTTGCCAATCACCTTTTTTGCGACATTCATTACCTAAGTGGAAATATTCATCTGCTGTCATTACTTATAATATTCTTTTTTGCCTGCAGCAAGCGTATTCTTCATTAATGAACAAATGGTCATCGGACCGACTCCACCTGGGACAGGAGTTATATATGAACAAAGCGGAGCTACCTCATCAAACTTCACATCACCATTCAACCGGAAGCCACTCTTACGTGTTGGATCTGGTACTCTCGTTGTACCAACATCAATAACAACTGCGCCTTTCTTCACCATATCTGCTGTTACAAAATCTGGTCGACCAATAGCAGCAATGATAATATCGGCTTCTTGACATTCTTTCTTCAAATCTTTAGAATGAGAATGACACACAGTCACAGTGGCATCACCATATTGTTTCTGCATCATCAGCTGTGCCATAGGCTTACCAACGATATTACTACGTCCCAATATAACGCATTTTTTTCCAGAAGTTTCTATATGAAAATGCTGTAAGAGCGTCAAAATTCCTAATGGTGTAGCAGAGATAAAACATGGAAGACCTATTGACATACGCCCAACATTGATGGGATGAAAGCCATCAACATCCTTGCGATAGTCTATCGCCATAATTATCTTTTGCTCATCTATGTGTTTTGGTAAAGGAAGTTGAACTATAAAACCATCAACATCCTCATCCTTGTTTAACTTATCAACACATGCTAACAGTTCTTCTTCTGTAACATCAGCTTCATAACGCATAAGCGTAGACTTAAAGCCACATTGTTCACAAGCAATAACTTTGTTCTTAACATACGTCTCACTGCCGCCATCATGTCCTACTAAGATGGCTGCTAAATGAGGTTGTCTACCACCTGCGGCAACTATCGTTTTCACTTCTTCCGCTATACTTTGCTTAATAGCGGATGCTGTTGCCTTTCCGTCAATTAACTGATATTCCATAGATTACATTAATAGATTATATTACTTAACAAAAAAATTATCACATTTTCGGCATCCCAGGCATTCCTTTCATGCGACTCATCATACCTGCCATCTTTGATCCTGTCACCATTTTCATCATCTTACGGGTCTGATCAAACTGCTTAATAAGCCGGTTCACCTCTTGTATATTCGTACCAGAACCTTTTGCTATGCGCTGTCGGCGTGAGTTATTAAGCAGTTCTGGATTAGTACGCTCCTTTGGAGTCATACTCTGAATGATTGCTTCAATACCCTTAAAGGCATTATCATCAATATCAACATCACGGATAGCCTTCCCTACACCAGGAATCATTGATGCAAGATCCTTGAGGTTACCCATCTTCTTTATCTGTTGTATCTGATTGTAGAAATCATTAAAATCAAACTGGTTCTTCTGTATCTTCTTTTGTAAACGTTTGGCTTCTTCTTCATCAAACTGCTCTTGTGCGCGCTCAACAAGCGAAACAACATCACCCATACCCAAGATACGGTCAGCCATACGACCAGGATGGAACACATCAATAGCTTCCATCTTCTCACCCGTACCAATGAATTTGATTGGTTTTGTGACCACAGTCCGGATTGACAATGCAGCACCGCCACGTGTATCACCGTCTAATTTAGTGAGAACAACACCATCGAAGTCCAACCGGTCATTGAACTCTTTTGCTGTATTTACTGCATCTTGACCCGTCATTGAGTCAACAACAAACAGGGTTTCATCAGGATTTACATGATTTTTGAGACTCTCGATCTCATTCATCATCTCCTCATCAACAGCCAAACGACCAGCAGTATCAATGATAACCACATCATTTCCTTTGGCTTTAGCCTCAGCAAGTGCGTGATCAGCTATCTCATTTACATTCTTATTATCAGGCTCGCTATATACAGATACACCTACCTGTTCGCCAACAACCTTCAACTGATCAATAGCAGCAGGACGATAAACATCACATGCAACCAACAAAGGATTCTTATGTTCCTTCGTCTTCAACAGATGAGCTAACTTACCTGTGAAAGTTGTTTTACCAGAACCTTGTAAACCACTCATCAAGATAATAGCAGGACGATTTACCAGATTCAACCCTACAGACTCACCTCCCATCAATTCAGCCAGCTCATCATGAACAATCTTCACCATGAGTTGTCCTGGTTTAACGGCTGTAAGCACATTCATACCTAATGCTTTCTGCTTTACTGTGTCTGTAAAGGTCTTAGCTACCTTATAGTTAACATCGGCATCGAGTAGCGCTCTGCGCACATCTTTCAGGGTCTCTGCTACGTTTATTTCTGTTATCTTTCCTTCACCCTTCAGTATCTTAAAAGAGCGTTCAAGACGATCACTTAAATTCTCAAACATTGTTATTAAAAGTATTCTTATTTCCTATTCTATTTTACAAAGATAGTAAAAAGGAAAACAAAATTACAAGCCAGACGACACTATTTTAAAATATTTTAAAACACCTTTCACCTATTCATGCGCACATAAATACCCTTTGTGCAAAAAAGAAAGACCAAGGTGAGATAATCTCATCCTCGGTCTTCTTCGTTCTATAATTCGCAAAAGAATAGATATTGTCTACACTTGTGCATTATCTGCATCAATCTCCTCTGCATCAATCTCGTCCTTTCCACGTTTCACATCACCGGCATATGAAACGAAATAGAAACCTTTATGAGGTGTCCATTCCATACAGAACAAGTCTGCTGGACCATCAAAGCCATTACGTTTGATAGCCTTCAACACCCATGCACGTGAACGGTTACACTGTGTTAAGCTATGTTCTATAAGTTCACCGTTATTCACAAATAGGAAAGAATTAGATGTCTCACCTGGAGAAAGGACTGTTACTGAACCATTTGATTCAAACAACACATCCTCAACATCAAACATTGAGAAGATTCCTTTTTGCCTTAACATAACTCGGAACTGCTCCATTTCAAGGCTATTACGCTTAAAATTCTTGAAGTTAATAACACCATTTTTCACAAGGAAAACACTTTCTCCCTTTATGAAATGACGTAAACTAGAAAAGCGCATACAGAAACGAACAAACATATTAAAGCCTGTCCACACTGCAAAGGCAAAGATAAGATGCCATATCGTCATGTCTGGATTGTACAACACACCACCGACTAACGCACCAATCACAAACGCACTCACAGTATCAAGCGGTGTCAACTGTCCCATTTGTGCCTTTCCTGTTATACGCAAGAAGGCCAAAATACCTAACATACCAACTATTAGTTTGGTAGCGATACCAATGTAGGGCTGAATTAAATCTATCATCTTTCTTTATTTGTTTATGAATAATCTATTTATTATTTTATTTTTAACGTAGCAAATGTACTACATTTTTTCTTATCCCACATTACTTATAACCCAAAAACTCTTAATTTTTTCTCATACAGAAGTATGAACTACTGAGGAATATATAGATGAATATAAAAAAATAAACTTATTATACCCCCAAAAACGACACGCTCTACTCATACAAATACCTACTTACATTATTTCCATAACTAATAGATAAAAATGGGGTAGAATTCTTTGTCAATCCCAAAATAATATATAACTTCGCAGCCATTAAGAACTTAAAGGTAGTAGACAGTGGCAAATAAGGTCGCTTTGTAATACACCTTATTATATTATAAAGCAGAATATGGAATATTACATAGAAATAGACAAAGAGAAACGGGGACCTTATAGTCTCTCCGAACTGGCAGAGCGTAACCTCCAGGCAACAACATTGGTTATGCCAGCTGAGGGTACACAATGGGTTCCAGCTTGGCAAATAGAGGAACTACGTGCCATCTTGGAGGGAAAGAATCCTGCTGATGTAGAGAGACAACCGCAGGAAGTTCCCTTTGTAGAAGCTACTCCCATAGAGCAGACAACGCAACAAGAGAATACTGTTCAGCAGCAAAATCCTCCTAAAAAGAATCATACTGGTTGCCTATTGGGTATTCTGATAGCACTAATTGCCCTCGTTGCAGTACTGATTATCACGTGTCCAAAGCCCGAACAGCACAAGGATGCACTTTCTGGGGTCATCACAAAGACTGTCAATGACGCTGTCAATGATAGTACAAACACTACTGGTGACGAATTCATTGACAATGCCTTCAGAAGCATCAGCAACGCTTTTGCAGGGAAAGTCATCAAGACTGCAGTTGACAATCTCGTCACAGTAGACAACCATATCATATACTCTACAGGTAAAGTAAACTATGGTGGCAAGGACCATATCGTCTCTTTAGGACTTCTGGGACATATCTTTACAGTTGATGAAGACGACCTTCAGGAAGCCGCTAGACAATATTACAAACAGTCGGAAGTGAAGGTGGAAGATCAGATCAAGCGTAAAGCACAAAAGATCATACAGGACAATGTTGTCAAGCCTGCCGCCAGTGCTATTGAGAACATGCTGGGTAGTGCATTGGACGGACTGTTAGACGATATCGGATTGGGTAACGATCACTCTGAATCAAACAGTAAGTCCCACCAGCCAACAGACTCTATTCAATAAGCTATGTAGTACTAGAGAGATAATAAAAGGTACATATTTCAAAAGAAACGAATTAAAATAAGCATTATATCACTAATCAAAGAAATAAATTATGAGAAGATTATTTTTAATTACAATCATGACATTAGTAACCGTTTGTGGTTTTTCTCAGAATAACACAACAGTCAATAACTTGAAAGATCAGCAGAAAGTTCTTGACCTCACAGCCAAACTCAACAAGATGCAGCTTGACTATGAGAAGAAAAAGCTTGAATATGACGCTCTTTCTAACAAGGCTGCAGGTATTAATGCAAATGCAAATACAGCCACAACCGACTTCAATACAACTGACCCTGCAAGCACTGTAAAGGATGCTAAGGACACTGTTAAGAAGCTAGAGGCTACAAAAGACGTTAATAAGAAGTTGGCAAAGAGCCAGAAAGAACTAAGCAAAATGGAAAAGAAGATTGCCAAACTTCAAGACAAGCTTGACCAATTGAATAAGAAAGTAGAGATTATCAACAAGTAATATTCAATAAATCTGAATAAAAAGTGGGGCGCACGGATCCGTACGCCCCCTCTTTTTTTTCAAGTAAATAACATATAAAGCTACTTGCATACATGAAGAAGAAAGTACTTTTCTCCTTATTAATATTATCGTTTCACTTACCGATATATTCACAAATGCTCTTTACGGAGAATCTGACACTGGATATAGACAGTACGAAAACCATACAAGGTTCCCTCTTACCTGTCGTAGATTTCAAGACAGAGTCTGAGAATATCCTAACCATAAAGAACACAGCTAACTTAAACATCTTGATAAAGCATAGACGCGTTATCAACCTTATCAACAAGTTAGAGTTCTCAACTTATGGCAACAAGGTTACAATGAGCGGTGGACATGTACACGTTGAGTACCGTTATCTCCTGACCCATGCCTTTGAAGTCTATCCCTATGCAGAATCGCAATGGGCAAACAGTAGAGGAATGGAATACAAGATTTCTGCTGGTCTACAGTCACGTTATCGACTTGTAAATAAGGAAAAGTTCCTAATGTTCGCAGCTGTCGGCTTGTTTTACGAGTTCGAGAAATGGAAAGATCCAACTCCTAACCCTCCAGAATTACATGTCTATAGCCGTAGCGTCAAGACACACCTATCCTTGAGTTTTAGGCAACAGATAGGTGACAAGTGGGATCTGACAACCACTGTTATCCATCAGGCGAAACCCGACAGCTACTTTAAGGAAGCGCGATTTGGTGGCGCTGTAGATCTTAAATACAACATAACATCTACTGTTGGCATAAACGGAGCTTACCGTTGTATCTATGATACAGCACCGATAGTCCCTATAAGAAAGTTCTATAATTCTGTAGAAGCAGGGTTAAGTATCAACTTCTGATGTAACAAAAATTCACTTCATGAAATCAATAGATGCTCATTAGCATCGCAAAAGGGCACCTTTTACATTGCAAAAGGTGCCCTTTTAACATGTAAAAGACGCCCTTTTGAAGCGTAAAAGACACCCTTTTAGAAGCCTCTTTATAACCATTTGAATAACAGAAGGTTATAAAGGCATATTTTATCGATTATCTTTCTCTTTTCAAAATACAACGGCTTATTTATTGTAAGGATATTTCGGAAAGGAAAGAGATAGTTCTATTCCTTCATAACCATTCGGAGTACCAGGGGTAGATGGTCGCTAAACCCATTGTTATAACGCATACCATTATAATTACGACGAGGTTTCACGCCACCATATTTCGTATCTTCCTCAAGAAGGAAAGGTGCATCATGAATAAGACAATGACTGACATTGGACCGTAAATTCTCACTTACCAGAATATGATCAATACTCCCCCATCCCCCACGATAACGGTAAGTGCCCTTTGCACCATGCCGTCCTTCAGCTTTGGCTGTTACATTTACGAAGCCATGTGCATACAAAATACGTAAAGAAGGACTATCTGAATAATCATTAAAATCACCCATTATAATAATCTTTGCATCTGGTTGCCGACGGCGAAGAGCTTCAATAAACTCACACAACTGGGAAACAACATGCATACGAAAGGGGCGTGAATAAAGCTCACCACCCATCCTACTCGGTGCATGAACAAGCATTATGTGGAGTGTATCACCATTTTCTATCTCTCCTTCTACGTGTAGGATGTCACGCGTAGGACGCATATCATGTAAAGGTTGTACCTTCAGAGTATCAGCTTTTATCAATCGGAAAGAAAAAGGAGAGTACAGTAAGGCTACGTCAATACCACGTTCATCGTTGGAAGAAGTCATTACATACTCGTAACGAGCCTTACGAAGAAGGGAACGTTTGGTAAGATCAAACAACACACTATCATTCTCCACCTCGCACAATCCCACTATATCAGGTAATCTCCAACCCATGCTGTCTTCCCCACAAGAGATAATCTCCTGCCCAATACGGTTCAGTTTCTCCCAGTATTTAGTCCTTGTCCAATGGCGAGGGGAGTCTGGCAAGAATTCAAAGTCATTCTTCAGAGAGTCGTGCCGAGTATCAAAAAGATTCTCTGTGTTCAGTTCAACAATCGTTAAAGACGACTGGGCATATGCCAGCAGTGGAACAATAAAGATTATAAAGGTTAACAATTTACGCATAATACAAGTCCTCTAGATTCCTCTAATCTCTATATCCCGTGCCACATGTGCCCTGATTTTCTTCAGATAAGCCTTCATTCCTGTTGCATCTTTCTCCTCAATAATCTGCAACAGTTCTGTCAGTTCTGATCGGATCTGTGCTACTTGGTCATGCGTATAAGGATTAAAGAGAATCTCCTGGAGTAGATAATCGTCTTCATTCAGTACACCCTTGGCTATTTGCATATGGCGTTTGAAGGTGGTACCGGGTGCATCTTGATGTTTCATTACAGCTGCAAAGACAAACGTAGAGACAAAGGGAATACTCAAAGAGTAGGCCACAGTCTTGTCATGTTCCACAAAACTATATTCGTAAATATGCAGTCCCAGCTTCTGATAGAGTTCCTTAAAGAAGATACGTCCCCTATTATCACCTTCCGTAATGATGATAGCATTCTCTTCACTGAGTTGGTTAAGATTGGCAAATGTGGGACCAAACATTGGATGAGTAGAGGCATAAGGATGTCCACTTTCTTCATACCACGCTTTCAAACCCGTCTTCACTGAACTGATATCAGAGATGATACAATCCTTTGGTAACACAGGTAGGACCTCTTCAAAGGCAGGAATCGTATATTTAACGGTCACGGCATTGATAACCAACTCTGGCTGAAAGGCTTTTATTTCATCCAATGTTGTAAAACGTTGACAGTTATATGTAAAACGAAGACGGGTTGCATCCTTCTCGTAAGCTGCCACTTCATGATCAAAACTTAGCAGGTCGATGAAAAAACTCCCCATCTTTCCTGCTCCCATAATCAGTATTTTCATTCTCTTATTGGTTCACAATAGCCAACTGTTGGCGGACACTTTCCTCATGAATTAACTCAAACACTTGTGCTGCAAACTCTGCATCCATGCCACAAAGACTTGCCTGCGCACCACGCTTCTCAAGTATTTCATTGTATCTTCCAGTCTGTAAGACCGTCATGTTATGTTCTTTTTTAAAGGTACCTATCTCTCTACAAACACGGAATCGTTTGGCAAGTAGGTCCATTAAGGTGTTGTCAATCTCGTCAATCTGTGCACGAAGCATGCGTATACCCTCAGTAGTAGAGCTCTCACTTCGTACTATAAGCAATGAGAGAATATAGTCAAGTATGTCTGGGGTGACCTGCTGTTTGGCATCGCTCCACGCCTCATCAGGATTACAATGACTCTCTACGATCAAACCATCAAAGCCTAAATCCATAGCCTGTTGACACAAAGGAGCTATCAAATCTCGCCTTCCTCCAATGTGACTGGGGTCACAAATGATTGGTAACTCTGGGACTCGGCGATGTAATTCTATAGGTATTTGCCACATAGGAAGATTCCGGTAAATCTTCTTATCATAGCTCGAGAAGCCACGATGGATAACCCCTAACTGTTTAATACCAGCCTGATTGATACGTTCAAGTGCCCCTAACCACAGCTCTATGTCGGGGTTAACTGGGTTCTTAACCAATACTGGTATCTTAAGTCCACGCATAGCATCAGCTAAAGCCTGCATAGCAAACGGGTTAGCAGACGTACGTGCACCCACCCATAGTATATCCATATCATACTTCATTGCCAACTCTACATGCTCGGGAGTGGCTACTTCTGTTGAAATCAGCATACCAGTTTCTTCCTTTACCCGCTTCATCCATGGTAAAGCTTTCTCACCATTACCTTCGAATCCACCTGGTTTCGTGCGCGGTTTCCACACTCCAGCTCTGAACATATGGCATCCTTTTGCAGCCAGGTTACGTGCTGTTGTCATCACCTGCTCCTCTGTTTCTGCAGAACAAGGGCCTGCTATAACCCACGGACGTTCATTATCACATGGGAGATTCAAAGGTTCTAACTCTAATTCCATAAGCTTATATCTTTTATTTTTCCTAATTCTTGTTTATAATGTGGCTATACGATCTCGCGCTTCTGCCATTTTTTCATCCTTTGCACAGAGTGAAATACGTATATAACGAGTACCATTACTGCCAAAAATAAAGCCTGGTGTGATGAATACTCTTGCCTTATGCAGGATGCGTTCCGTTAGTTCTTCAGCATCAGAGTATACCTCTGGGATCTTTCCCCATAGAAACATACCAACTTGATTATGGTCGAATGAACAACCCAAGAGCTTCATTATGTCTTCAGCTATTGTTCTTCGGTATCTATATACTTCTATATTATACCGTCTATGCCACTCATCTGTATTCATCTTCAGTGCCTCTGCTGCTGCCAGTTGCATCCCTTGGAATGTTCCAGAGTCTATATTACTTTTAATCTTCAGTATCCATGAGATGAAAGTAGCATTGCTTACGCACATTCCTACACGCCATCCAGGCATGTTATATGCCTTCGACATAGAGTTAAACTCTATACAACAGTCCTTAGCACCAGGCACTTGCATGATGCTAAGCTTATCTCCTTCATTGAGAATAAACGAGTATGGGTTGTCATTTACAACTATAATATTATGCTGATGTGCGAAATGAACTAGCCGTTCATAGGTCTGTCGCTGTGCATTCCCTCCTGTTGGCATGTTTGGATAGTTTGTCCACATCAAGCGAACACGGCCTAAATCCATCCTTTCTAATGCTTCAAAGTCTGGTTGCCAACCATTATTCTCCAACAAATCATAGCTTATAACCTCTGCACCAAGTATCCTTGAGAGGGATGTATAAGTAGGATAACCAGGATTAGGTACCAGCACTTGCTCACCAGGATTCACAAAAGCCAAGGTGATATGTAGGATTCCTTCTTTAGAACCAATAAGCGGTTGCACTTCAGTTTGAGGATTTATATCCACTCCATACCAACGTTTATAAAAGCCTGCCATAGCCTCACGCAACTCACATGTACCCATTGTAGGTTGATAACCATGAACAGAAGGTTGTCTGGCAACCTCACATAGCTTATCAACAGTCAGTTTTGAAGGTGGCATATCAGGGCTGCCGATAGCCAAAGAGATGATATCTTTACCTTCAGCATTCAGTCTTGACACTTCTTTTAGCTTACGTGAGAAGTAGTACTCTTGCACTTCTCTCACTCTCTTTGCTGGTTGAATCATCGGCATTATATTTTTATCTACATATTAAAGAGGTCTCTTTCAAACTCAAGACTCCTTATACTCTCCTAATATTTTAATACTCTTCACTAACGGTGTGATGGCATCAATAGCCTGACGATAGCGTGTAAGGTTATTAAAAGTAACATCAACATAGAAGAGATATTCCCACTCATGACCGATAACTGGTAATGATTGGATCTTCGTAAGGTTTATATCATAGAAAGAAAGGATAGTCAAGACTTTGCTCAAGGACCCTTCTTCATGTGGCAGAGAAAAGACTATACTTGCCTTATCAGCCTTTTCTAACGGACGAAGATAGTCTACTTTCTGTGGATGACATGCCACAAGGAAACGCGTAAAGTTATGTTTATTATCCTCTATCGAATCTTCTAGGATTTTCATTCCATACTGTATGGCAGCACTTGATGAGCATATCGCTGCACAACCGTGCCTCTTTTGCGCCGCAATTTCCTCAGCCGCACCAGCTGTATCCTCTGCTTCTACAGCTCTAATACCGGAATGCTGGGCAAGAAAAGATCGGCATTGCATGAGTGCAACGGGGTGAGAATAGACTTCCGTCACCGTTCTCCAATCATCATCAGGCAGACAACAGATACAATGTTGGATATGAAGACGCTGTTCACCCACAACCGTTGTCCCCGACTCACGTAGCAAATCATAGTTATGAAGCAAACTACCTGCAATCGTATTTTCAATAGCAAGCATAGCAATAGCAGTAGGATCACATTGCACACTATCAAAGACTTCTTCAAAAGTACTGCAACAATGAAGCTGTAACTGCTCATTCTTGAAATATTCATGAGCAGCTATATCATGAAAACTTCCGATCTTTCCCTGTATTGCTATTCGTTTCATATCTGTATTTCTATATCTGTTTCAAAGGTATATAACGGAAAACGGTCCTACTCTTTATTGAGCGGGACCGTTTCGATATCTATTTCTATATATGACTTTCATAAGTTGAAATCTACACGCAACTTCCCGCTTTACAATCCTTTGCAAAGTAAAAATAAAAGTAACGGAAAGATGTGTAAGATGTAATCATAACTCTTAATCCATTCATTATCTTCTGCAAAAGTATCACTTTTATTTCTTTTACGCAAACATTTTATTATAAAAATAACAGGTTTCCTTTTACTTATAGTCTACTTCTCATCATAAAGTAGATATCAGAAGATTCTCTCTTGCCAATAAAAAAACATTAATTATCGATATCATCTAAACTTTTTGCTATCTTTGCACTATATAGATAACAAAATAGTATGAAGCATCTACATATTACATTAACCACGGTTATACTCTGCGTTACCATCTATTGTCATGCGCAGAAGCAACAGTTGTTCCGGCTTGTAAATGGAAATGGGATGGAAGCAGTCATCAGTAACTACGGGGCTCGACTTGTTTCACTAACAGCACACAACTGGAATGGACGATTGGAGCCAGTTATAAAAGACTGTAAAAGACCTGATGACTACATATCAGATAAGACTCTCGGAGCTACACTCGTCTACTTTAGTAAAAATAAAACGGAGATATTATCTGACAGGATATGGGAGGTTGTGAGCTCTGATAACCAATCTGTCTCACTAAGATACATTACAAAAGAAGGTGAGAACGGATTGAATGGAAGGTTAAACGTAAACGTTACCTATACCCTCTCCGACCAAAACGCACTGGATATAGACTATCGTATCACTACAACAGCCACTACCCCTATAGAGGTTACAAATGGTATTCATTTCAATCTTTCTGGTGATATGCACCGTTCTATCCTTAAGCAACACCTATGGATAGATGCCGTACAGACTGATTCATACGACAAGCAAGGACAAATAACGGGTACATTACAACGAACAAAGCATACTCCACTTGATTTTACTAAGCCTCGCGAGATTGGAGAACAGATACATAAGACAAGAAATGGGTATGACAATGCCTTCCAACTACGTCATCCAGATAATATGCAGAAGCCTGCTGCCATACTCTTTGACGCACAAAGCGGTAGGGCTATGACTGTTTATTCAAGTGAACCCACAATAAATATTAACACACATGGGATTGAGAGCACAGCAATAAGCCTACAACCAATTCACGCTGGATACAACAGTGGAATGGAAAGGGTTGATACTAAACTATACCCTGGGCAGGTTTTCCACAGTGCAACAGTATTTCTTTTCACGACAGACCCACCTCTTATCATGCGGACACACTAAAAAAAAGCACTAATTAACTTTAAAATACTTGGCAGTTGACTGTCAAATATTTATATTTGCAAACATATGAGGAAATATACTTTCATAATATCAGCTATTCTATGCATACCATTGTATGCTCAGAATACGAAGACGGCTCACAAAGAGGACACCTCCACCGTGCAACCTATAGAATCAGCACGCTTGCAAGGACCACGTGAAGCCACAGAAGAAGAAAAGGAATATGCTCGGAAATTGGCTGAAGACCGAGCACAACAAGCACAGATTGACAATAATCTACCTATCATTACTGAGAATGGTCAAACCGTTACGCCCAACGATTTCTATTATCCTGCGTGGGGATATGGTGTTGGACCATGGCGATTACATAAAGGATTAAACATCAACCTCAGTGCTTCAGCATTTGCAAGTCTGGGACATGGCTATAATCATGGTGCTGGTTTCTCACAAGATGTGTCATTAATGTATGTCACAAACCTGTCAAAGAAAGCAACACTGGCTGTAGGAGGATATGTCAACCATCTCACTTATCGTGGTGACAATTACTTTGTCGGTGGTGTTAATGCTGTCTTTGGCTACCAGTTTAATGAACACTGGAGTGCTTATGCCTTTGTTCAGAAAGCCTTTACCTCAAACAACTTCGGCAATACCTTTGGCTACGTGGGTTATGGTTCACCCTACTGGACTGGTTACGGAGCATGGGGATATACTCCTTTTGGTTATGGTTTTGATCCAATGGGATACGGTTTTGGTCCAATGGGTTGGGGAAATAGTGCTATCGCAAGTCGTTTCATGGATCGTATAGGTGGTGGTGTGACGTATCAATGGGGCTCACATAACCAGAATGCGATATCAGTTAACGTTGAATTTGATCATATGCCTACACAGCGTAATGGCTTCTATAACACGAGCCGATACGATTATCCTGTAAGGTAAAGGACTCCTTTTAAAAATGTGCGCAGGCTTCGCACAATGTGTGCGAGGTATCAACTCCACTAGTGTGGAGCACTAACACCACACGTGCTAGGCTGCAACACCAAAGAGGGAAGACTATAAGCAAGGGACAATACAGTAAGATAAAGAAGATATTTGACGATAGAATAGAAAAGAGTTTGCCACTATCCGAGCTGATAACCAGCTGTGGATAGTGGCAAACTCTTTTTGGAATCGGTAAGAATTGACCGTATTATGAGATCACTTTGACCAACGAAGTCTAAGACTATTGAGGACAACACTGACACTGGAGAATGCCATCAGAGCACTTGCCCATGAAGGAGTTATCTGCCAATCAATACCGAAAACGTAAAGCAAACCTGCTGCAAGAGGTATACAAACAATGTTATAAATAAATGCCCAGAAGAGGTTCTCCCATATCATATGTACCGTATGACGACTCAAACGTACTGCTTCTGGAATAGCAGAGAGGTCGTCTCCCATCAAGGTTATCTGTGCAACATCCATTGCGACATCAGTTCCCTTGCCTATGGCTATACTAACATCAGCCAAAGCAAGAGCTTGTGTGTCATTAATACCATCACCAACCATTGCCACAAACTTACCTTTTGATTGTAGATCCTTTACCAGATTCTCCTTATCCTGAGGCATAACCTTACTATGGTAATGCTTTATTCCAGCCTTCTCTGCCCAATAACGCGCAGCTTCTTCCTTATCACCACTCATCATATAAACCTCTATCCCACTCTTCTGCAATGCCTCCATCGCCTGACGAGCATTCGGTTTCAAGTGCTCACGTGACTCTAACGGAAGATTATCTGCCTTGGTAAAGTCTACATCCTTATTTGGAATTGTCAGTGTTCCCGTCTTATCTGTAACTAAAGCATTAACTTTTCGTAAGCTCTCTAATGCTGCAGCATCTTTAATAAGAATCTGTCTTTGGGCTGCTCTACCAATACCAACCATGAGAGCTGTTGGTGTTGCTAGACCCATAGCACATGGACAAGCAATAACCAAGACTGCAACTGCCGAGATAATGGCCTGTGGCAGATAGGCATTACCACCAATTATCCACCAGAGAAGGAAGGTTATAAGGGCGATACATGCTACAACGGGAACGAATATCAATGCAGCTTTATCAACGATTCGCTGAACAGGAGCCTTTGAGCCTTGTGCCTCTTGAACCATACGAATGATATGTGCCAAAGCTGTATCTTCACCTATCTGGCGCGCCTTCATACGAAACTTGCCTTGACTGGGGATTGTTCCTGCCAGTACCTTCGAGCCTTTCTTTTTCTCAGCTGGTGTCGGCTCGCCCGTAATCATACTCTCATCAACATATGCAGCATCAGGAGTCATGAAGCTCTCTGCTGAGATAACTTCTCCATCAACAGGCACTTTCTCCCCTGGACGCACCTCAAGAACATCCCCTACTTCAATTGTTGAGATTGGAACTTCCTCTATCTTATCACCATCAACAATATGGGCCGTCTTGGGGGCCATACCCATCATCTGCCGGATGGATGATGCTGTACCATCCTTAGCCTTCTCTTCCATGAGCCGACCAGTGAGCACAAAGGTTATAATCATCACCGAAGCATCGAAATAGGTGTGCCATACAATACCACGACTCGCCCATACAGCATCTCCCCAAAAGGTGTTGAAAGTACTGAACAAGAAGGCTATTCCTGTTGACAAAGCAACAAGAGTATCCATATTTGCAGTACCATGTAATAACTGCTTCCATGAGGTAACATAGAACTGTCTACCGCAATAAAGCATGTTAGCCAGGGCTATCAGCAAGGAAACTTGGTTTGAAATGTCTCGCGAACCAAGGTTGATCCACTGCATAGAAACACACATAACGGCTACAGAAAACACCCAAGAAAGTAGTGTCTTACGTTTCAATAAGGTATAAGCCCGCTTCTCTACTTCCTCAACAGAAGTCTGTTTATCTATTACCAAATCATATCCTATACCATTGATCTCCGACTTCATCTTCTCTAATGAAATCTTCTCTGGATCATAATCTACGAGAGCCGAACGGCCAGGTAATGATACTGAAGCTTCATTGATGCCGTCCAGTTCATTCAGTTTTCTCTCTATATTGGCTGAGCATGATGCACATGCCATACCAATAACAGGAATAGTTTGTTTCATTCTTTCCTTCTTTCTTTTTAAATTCGTTCTCTTCCATCAGGGCAGTACTGCTCTTTTACACTGTCATTTCATAACGTCCGCTATTATCAACAGCATCCTTCAGTTGTGCAGGAGTTGCAACATTCTCATCATACTCCACCGTTACATTAGCATTTTCCAGACTTACTTCAGCGTTCTGTACGCCTTTAACAGCCTTCAAAGCATTCTCAACGTTCAACTTACAATGACCACATTTCATTCCACTAACTGAAAAAACATTCTTTGCCATAATTCTTTTTCCTTTCTATTATTAATGTTATTAATTTCTTTTTCTTGGTGCAAAGATACATATATATAATATAAGGTGTATTACAATATTATGGATAAAGGTTATAAGATTATGGCGAGATGAAGTTTTTATATTATTTCACGCACTCTTTTCCTCAATCTTCTTCAGAAAGATTACTTTTGCATACAGAACTCAAAAGCAAATACAATATGGATAAGAAGCATGCTATGCTTATTGAAGCAATAACGGAATATGATAAAGGTGACCCAAAGCGTATACATCATCTATTGAAGGTACACAACCTTGCAGCGACCATAGGCGTCATGGAAGGGCTTGACAGTGAGACACAAGACATACTTGAATCAGCAGCCATACTGCATGACATCGGTATTCATCTTAGCGAGAAGAAGTATGGATCAAGCAATGGTAAATATCAGGAGATAGAAGGTCCTGATGAAGCAAAGAGGGTATTAGAACAACAAGGTGGATTCACACAAAAGGAGATTGACCGCATCTGTTTCCTCATAGGTCATCATCACACATATAATAAGATTGACGGACCCGACTATCAGATTCTTGTTGAAGCCGATTTTCTCGTCAATCTCTATGAAGATCAATGCTCTGCACATGCCATCGAAGCTGCAGGAAAGAATATCTTCAAGACCCAGACAGGACTACGTTTGCTGAGAGATATGTATGCTCAGAACGCTTATCATGAACTGACAAAGGGAGGAAGAAAGTCCGAACATTAGTAATCAGCTATCGAATATATAAGAAAAAGGCTCTGCAAATTCCTCTGCAGAGCCTTTTATTATTCATCAGTTTTATTTCTAGTAACCGAGGTCTTTGATAACCTTCTCAGCTTCTTTCTTAACATCAGCAGCTGACTGTCCTTTCAGCTTTTCAGCAGCTTGCTTAGCAGCATCCTTCACTTTCTGCTCCTGTTCAGCTGTTGGCTTCTGAGCGTCTCCTGCTGGCATAGCGTCAAGAGCAGCACCAACAGCCTTTGCAGCAGCTTCATTGCCTGATGCAGCAACAGCTGACTTGATCGTTTCAGCATTCTGTTTCATCCATGACTGAAGAGCTTCAGCATACTTCTTTGCTTCCTCTGGATTGCTCTTAGCCAAATCCATGATCTTTGTCTGAGCTGCAGTCAGAACCTCAGCCATACCCTTTTGGTCCTTGTTCTTAACCTTCTCATTCAGCTGATCAACCAATTGACTAGCCGTAGCAGGCACTTCTGTTGCCTCAGCACTCTTCACAGCCGTGTCCGTCACTGCCGAATCAGAATCAGCATTAGCCTTTGGTGCAGCCGTTTTACCGCCATTACAACTCATCAATGCAAACACTCCTACGGTGCATGCCATAACAAATAACTTCTTCATAACCTCTTTAATTTAGTTGATTCTTAATAAAGTTCTTCTAATTACGCCCCAAAGATAAGGATAAATCTCCTAAACACATCTTGTTCTTAACATTTCTTTTATAATTATTTGGCAGAATTAAATTAATGTTATACCTTTGCCCCCGTGAACAACGTAGCATTAACATATCAAAACAAAGCCACGCAAAGAACCTCTAAGTTCTTTGCCTTTTTTAGTGCTTTATGTTTGGTAATCTCAAATAATTTGCTAACACACACACACACACAGTCTTCTTGCAAACTCGATTTAAAGCAAAATAAGAACAAAATAACAACTATTTTAATCAATAAACAAAGCAGGATACGCTGACTGCATATCCTTTAAAATTAAAAGAAATGATGGTAATTGAAAGAAAGATTTATCAAAAGCCCCAATGCGACATTGTTTGCACGGAGACAGAAGCACTATTGGTTAATGCCAGCGGTAATGCAGGAACTATTCAACCTGGTTCAACAGTGGGCGATGCCAAACGTAACTTTTTTAACGAAGAAGAGGAAGACCAAGAAAAGACTTCTTGGAATAGTACAGAAAACTATTAAGAATTATCAGAAAGGAAAAGAAAATGAATAAGTTTATGAAGAGAACGACTATTGGTTCTACAATGCGAGGTATATGTTATGGCTTTGCAGCTTTATTGTTTGCTGCCAGCTGCGCAAATGATGACACAGTGCAGGAAGGAAAGCAAAAGGAAAACAATATTCCGGCTGGTGCAACTGTCTTTACGGGAACTTCTCAGCCAGGCACAACAACACGTACAGCTATTCTTGATCATACAAAAGGATCTGGTGCTTCCGTGAATTGGAGCAGTAGTGACAAGATATGGGTAAAGGATGATGCTGGAACTTGGCAGCAGAGTGGAGCTGTAACATTCCCCTTTACTACAGACAAGGCAAAGGGCTTCTTTGCCCTCACAGGAACATATACAGGTGCATCACATGATGTCGTCTATTCTAACAAGCCTTTTTCTGGAACACAAGCGCAGGTAGAGATTAAAGCAACACAAACGCAGTCTGTCCCAAACAACTTTGACCATGCAGGAGAATCTGGCGATTGTGGTATCGCAACAGCTTCAAAGAATGGAAATGCTTACAAATTCACCCTTAATCATAAAGCTGCTTATCTTTGCTTCATTCCTCGCACAAGTAACGAATATGTAAAGCGCAGTAAACTGATTAAAATTGAAATCATGTGCGATGATGATATTGCGGGTACTTATAATATGGCAGCTGATGGTACATTGACACTTGCTTCAGGTGGTTCGAAGACAATAACCGTAACTATAAGCTCTGGCTTTACAATAGATAATTCAATAGAGGATATGAGCAAGAATGCTGCTTATGCGGTTGTAGCTCCTGGTACTCATACTTTCCGTGTTCGCTATTGGCTTCGTAATACCATAGACCATTCTGGTAGTGCAGGCTCTATTGAGCCGATTGAAGGAACTGTTACGAAATATGTAACTCTTAATTGTATTGCAGGTTCAATTCAGGATATAACTGCCAATCTTAATCCACATGATTATGATGGGCATAATTATTATATGTGGGATGCTCAGCAGAATTACTGGGCAGGTCACGAATGGGACTTAGGTGGCAGCCAACCAACAGTTAATACTCATAGTAGCAATGATTATCCTAAGAGCAACGCAGATCCACGTTATTATAACGAAACTTACCCAGGTAATGGTATAAGTAACCCAGCCACTCACAACTCATGCAAGGATCTTGTCAATGTAAATGAAATGGTCTGGTATGCAGCAAAGGGTGATCCACGTTGGGACAATGACGAGCTATGGACAACTATGGGTCACTTATATAAAGGTGGCATATGGTTTAAAAAGAAAGCCTATATAAGTGGGTTTAATGCTAACAGTGCCCCAATTGGTGGAGATTGGCGAACAAACCTTAACGATCAAACGTGGGTTACTTCTGCAACTTTACCTTCCGTTTCCGACGCAAACAAATATTTTCTCCTTCCCATGTTGGGCTTCAGCGATCGTGGGTACATAAATGGTCTTGGTGAACGCGGCTACTATTGGTCGTCCACCGGTGATCCAACAGATGCTGATTGGGCATATGCAATGACTTACCCTGGAACTTTTGTCAGGGTGTGTCGATATCCTCGGAGTGAAGGCCTTAAGACGCAGAAGTTTGAATGATTTTTGTGATTGCCCCTTCTATGTTTCACTTTCTAAAAGGTGGTACTCGAAAACTAATCTTTAATTGTACCCAGCGAATGAGTCCTATCGTACCCAGCGAATGGGTAGGGGGTTACCCTGCGAATGGGTACGATGCTACCCAGCAGTTGGGTACTGTGCTACCCAACCGCTGGGTATAAAAACACATAAAAAAGGCATCAAAATGATGTTGATATATTAATCTAATGTTTAATTAAAAACCAGATCAAAATGATTGAATTTAAAGTTGCGCCTCGTAAGGCGACCATGGGAAAAATGAAGGGTCGCTGCGTAATCTAATCCTTGAATGTGCACGCATGGGAACAGGCTTAGACCTCGGCGATATCTTCTCTTTGCGTGTGAATGTGCCTTCAAAGATGGAGGAGAACGAGAAGGATGTATGTGCCAAGAGCCTCAAAGCTCCGAGGTTGACTTTGACCTGGAAAGAATCAGTGCGCAAGGCATTGAAGGAGTTGCAGGTGGATGTGGATAATCCTGCAAGGAAGACAACAAAGGCGAAGAAAGAAAATAAAGATAAGAAAGAAGAAGAACATCATGAACCGTAAGGAGTGAAGGCTAAAAAGCCTCTCCTCACCCGTTACAGCCTCTCCCCCGTCCCCTCTCCGAAAGGAGAGGGGTGTAATTACCAACGTTTGGTACGGTTAGAATATAGTCAGGGGATAGTTAGAATATTATTAGGGTATGATTAAAATACGGTTAGGATGTAATAAAAATATGGTTAGAAGTGTTTATCCCACGACTACCCGTTAGGACATCCCCTCCCTGGGAGGGGCTTGGGGAGGCCTCTTGGATGTTCTCCCCCTCTTCCTTTTATTGTTCGCGGCGTGATGCTGCCGACGGAATGCCAGTCATGGCATTGGTTTTAATTTTCGTTTCTCCCCCACTCCTCAAAAGGGAGCGGGGGTTTTTGATGTCTTACTTTCACTCTTCAAAGAGGTATATATTACCGCCTACTCACAAAAAAAACATTCTTCATAATCATAAAGACTATGAAGAATGTTCCTTCTAATGTATCTACATGCCACGTCAATAACGTGCTAACTAAAAGTGCTTCTTATTATCTAATTCTATCAGCTGCTCTAACCAAAGCTTCATCAGCAAGTATTGAGTGTCTGGCAAGCCACAAAAGAATAAAGGCTATAAGTGGCAAACAGGCTGCGAACTCAACGTGAAACGTGAAACCTGGCATCAGCACTTGGCTAAACACTCCATAAACAATGTACCACCCAATAATCATCAACATTGAGAACATGCAGAAGCGTGCCTGTCGTTTGCGGTTATGATAATCGAAGATAGCGAAGGTGTTTATAGGACAAGTTACCAGAAGAATTGCGAATAAAGCCCAAACACTGAAATTTCTTCCCCCATTGGTTTCGTTTATCCAAAGGTTCATTAGCTGATTCTCTGTCCCCATGCCTTGAGGCTCAAAACTTCCTACTGGTAGACAAAGACATGCGATTGTAGCAAGCAATGCAAGGAAGAGGAAAACAGTTTGTTTTCTCTGTATCATAACTAAAAATCTTCCTCTTCCTGACCATCCTTAGAAGGATCACGCCAGTAAACATTACCATCCAAGAACTCCTGGGTAGCCAGCAATGTTGGCTTTGGTAACTTCTCATAATAACGACTGATCTCTATCTGTTCACGGTTTTCGAAGACCTCATCAAGAGAATCGTTATAAGAAGCAAACTCAGCAAGCTTCTTACTTAAGTCCTGCTTTATCTCTACAGAGATCTGATTAGCTCTCTTTGCGATAATAGCAACACTCTCATAAATATTTCCAGTACTTTTCCAAAGTTCTTGAACATCCCGCGTTACCGTATTTGACGGTGCTTTTGACTTCTTGTAATCCATTCTAATTATATAAATTTTAGTCTGTTATTTCTATTTATCCTTTTGTAAACTCCTTACATTTCTTAATGTATTCTTCAGCAGTCTTACGTTGTTTAGAGTCAGGATACTCATTGATAAAACCGTAGCATTCATCTTCTGCATCCTGATAGCGTTGTAGCTTCTTTGACTCCACACTCATCTGTGCTAATTCAAACTTACTTTTCATCACAAGGATGGCAAAGTCTTCACGCAGATTACTGTATGGGTAGTCATTCAAAGCATTCTGGGCTGTAATAATACAAGCCTCATAATTATTTCCACCATTGGTACAGTTGCCGAAATAAGAGCCGAGATTATAATACAACTTGGCATTAAGATACTCTTTCCGAATCAACTTATCCTGCAAATCAAACAATCGTTGCTGGGCTGTTCCTTTCATTTTACCATCTGGGAAGATATCAAGGTAATCCTGAAAGGCTGCAATAGCAGCAACAGTAGGCGTTTGATCAAGTCGTGGTTCTGGTGTACTTTCAAACAAGCTCTGCCCTATATAGAACGAAGCCATCTCTGCATACTGCCCACGAGGGTAAATCTGATAATACTTTTTAAAAGTTTCAGATGCAGCCTGATAGTCTTTCAGACCATATTCTGCCATCGCCAGCATGTAAAGGCATTCCTGTGCATTATCAGTTCCTTTCTCTATTGTCACGAGGTCCTGTAACAAAGGAACAGCAAAACCATACTTTCCCTTTGCAAAACACTCCTTTGCAAACTCATACTTATAACCATAATCAGTTGTTTTGTACACCTGATTATACTCCTGAGCACAGCTAGTAAGGAGTAAAGCTACGCACATACCTATGAAAATTCTCTTCTTCATAATTTGACTTTGAAGTGCAAAGTTACACATTATTCTATAAATAAGCAAAGACACCTTACTTTTTTAGCAAAAAAACACCATAGAAGAAATATTATCAGGGCTTTTTCGTACCTTTGCATGCTAAGATTACTCGTATTCTGACAAAGACAATGGATTTCCAATTAACATCAAAATATAAGCCGACAGGAGACCAACCTGAAGCCATTAAAGAACTTACAGAAGGGCTGGAACATGGAGATAAGAGTCAAGTTTTATTGGGTGTAACGGGTTCAGGCAAGACTTTCACTATTGCAAATGTCATTGCCAACGTGAATAAACCAACACTCATACTTTCGCATAACAAGACGCTGGCAGCACAGTTGTACGAAGAAATGAAAGGATTCTTTCCTAATAATGCCGTAGAATATTATGTCTCATATTATGACTATTACCAGCCCGAGGCATACATGCCTACGACAGATACCTACATAGAGAAAGATTTGGCTATCAATGACGAGATCGACAAGCTTAGATTATCTGCCGTATCATCCTTATTATCAGGAAGGAAGGACGTTATCGTCGTTTCTTCCGTCTCTTGTATATACGGTATGGGGGCACCTGTTGCCATGAAGGAGAATGTCATACACATCCGAAAAGATCAAAAGATAGATCGTAATGATTTCTTACGCCGTTTAGTTGATGCCTTATACATACGTAATGATATAGAATTACAACGTGGTAATTTTCGCGTAAAAGGGGATACTCTTGACATTGCCATGGCTTATAGTGACAACGTTCTTCGTATCACTTGGTGGGATGACGAGATTGATAGTATTGAAGAAGTAGACTCTGTTGCCTTCCACCGCATTGCAACCTTTGACGAATATGAAATCTACCCTGCCAATTTGTTCGTAACATCAAAGGAACAAACAGAAGGAGCTATCCGACAGATTCAGGATGATCTTGTGAAACAAGTAGACTTTTTCACCGAAATTGGTGATAACATCAAAGCTCAGCGCATAAAGGAACGTGTAGAGTATGACATAGAAATGATAAAAGAACTTGGGCACTGCTCAGGTATAGAAAACTATTCACGCTATTTTGATGGGAGACAAGCAGGTCAACGTCCTTACTGTTTGCTAGACTTCTTTCCTGAAGATTACCTAATGGTAATTGATGAAAGCCATGTCAGTGTACCACAAATCTCGGCCATGTATGGTGGTGACCGTGCCCGAAAGACCAACCTTGTAGAGTATGGTTTCCGTCTTCCTGCAGCCTTTGACAACCGTCCTCTACGCTTTGAAGAGTTCCACAGTTTGATCCATCAGATTATCTATGTATCAGCAACACCTGCTGATTACGAGTTACAAGAAGCAGAAGGAGTAGTTGTCGAACAGCTAATCCGCCCAACAGGTCTACTAGATCCAGAAATAGAAGTGCGCCCATCAGAGAACCAAATAGATGATCTGATGAATGAAATAGTCATCCGTGCTGAGAAAGAAGAGCGAGTTCTGGTAACAACACTAACGAAACGAATGGCTGAAGAGCTTACCGAATACTTGCTAAATCATGATATTCGCACAGCTTATATCCATAGTGACGTTGCCGGATTAGACCGAATCAAAATAATCAATGACCTACGTGCTGGTATTTACGATGTCCTTGTGGGAGTCAATCTTCTACGTGAAGGACTTGATTTACCAGAGGTTTCACTCGTAGCTATACTTGATGCCGACAAAGAAGGCTTCCTTCGCAGCCATAGGAGTCTTACCCAAACAGCTGGACGCGCTGCCAGAAATGTCAATGGAAAAGTAATTATGTATGCTGACACCATTACGGAAAGCATGCAAAAGACCATTGATGAAACCATGAGACGGCGTACAAAGCAGCTGAAATACAACGAAGATCATCATATTACACCTAAACAAATCGTTAAAGCAATCAAAGGAACGTTGCCGACAGGTGGAGATAATACAACAACATCACAGTCTGTTTCTATTTCACAAGGTATCAAAGGAGCCTATGCAGAGCCTGACAACACAATGCTTTTTGCTGCTGATCCTATCATAATGCACATGAGTAAGGAACAATTAGAAAAGAGTATTGCCAATACAACCACCCTCATGAAACAAGCAGCTAAAGACCTTGACTTCCTTCAAGCTGCACAATACCGAGATGAAATCATTCGCTTACAGAAAGAATTGGAAGCGAAACAAAATGAGACAGAACAACAAAGAAAACGTTAAAAGTAACTATACGTACTACAAATATAAACATATTTACTTATCTTTGCTTATTAATATTGACACTTAATAAAAGTTTTAAGATTATGAAGAAAGCTTTGGTATCCTTACTACTGTGCCTTCCTACAATGGTTATGGCACAAAATACACTAACTCCAGAACAACAATTAGAACAAGCTCAACGACAATTAGAACAGGCAAAGGCTGCCCTAGAACAAGCAAAAGCAAATGCTGAAAAAGCGAAAGCAGAGGCTGAAGCAAAGGCTAAGGCTGCAGACTTACAGAAAAAAATAGAGGAAACCAAAGCTGAAACAGAAAAGTTACAGCGTGAAGCAGCCCGCATTGCTGAAGATACCAACAAGAGTAAGAGTACTAAAACGGCACCTTCCACTGTCCCAACACCATCTACGGACAACTCTAATGCAGCATGGGTCGTTCCAGAAACACCAACAACAATAGCTGCTAAAACCAACAAAACAGTTAGTAATGACAATAAACAATATTATATAAAGGAGGGTGCTGTTCCAGAGATAAACGGACAAGTACTATGGACTGAGGATGTAAGTGTTCCAGGAGTAAGCGCTACTGAACTCTATGATAGAGCATTGGCCTTCCTTACAGAACTAACAAAAGGAAAGAATCAAATAGAAGGTAGTAAGGTAGCCTTGGTAAATAAAGCAGAGAATAGCATTGTGGCAACTATGCGCGAGAGGCTTATATTCTCATCAGGTTTCCTTTCTTTAGATTTTACACAGTTCAATTATCTCTTACAAGCAACCTGCTATGAAGGTCATGCAACCCTCACCATGAGTCGATTGAACTATAACTATGATGTACAAGGAAACATAACTCCTTATACTGCAGAGAACTGGATCACAGATAAATATGCACTTAATAAAAAGCATACTCGCCTACTTCCCGTATCAGGAAAGTTCCGTAGAGCAACCATAGACCGAAAAGACAGTATATTCTCAGGCTTTGCTCAAGCAATGAAACAAGCAAATTAAAAGAAAAGAATAACCCCTCTCCAGCCAGAGAGAAAGATAAATAAAAAAACTACAAGATGGAAAATCAGAATAGTACGGTACGTCGTCCTGACCACCGTATGCACAGACAAGAACGCAAGGACAGATTCTTATATATACGCCAATGGCTCAATATCATCTTTATGTTAGGAGCTGTCATAGGCGTTATTGTCTACTTTCTTGCCGACTTAACCACAACAGGTACGATCATTATCCTTGTTGCAATGGTATTTAAGATTATCGAATGTATACTTCGTTTTATCCGTTAATGAAGAAATCTGTATTATCCCTAATTCTTTTATTCGCAACAGCAAGTGCTGCAATTGCACAGAATAATAACCTCCGCCCCGTAGATGACGGTACTTTCACTGCTGATGGCTACAAAGAAAACCGTAATTTAGGACGTTCAGACTCTATCCAAAGTCAGCACAAGGAGATTCCACGTGGCATAAAAGTATGGACTATTGATGAGCGTTTCGGCGACCGTAAACTAGCTGTCCTCGACACATTATCATATATGTTCATGAACACTGTCTTTAATACAGGAGTTCGTGGAGAATATAACTCATTGGGTAATCTTGGCTCACCACGCCAAAACAGAATATTCATAGACCGTAAGAGTCCGTCAGAATTCTTCTTCCTCGACCCTTATGATATGTTTATTGTACAGCCAGGTGACTTTAAATTCACCTCAACGCTCTCCCCTATTACTATTCTTGATTATAATACAGCGGGAAATAGGACAGATGGAGAAGATCACTTCAAGGCAATCTTTGCTGTAAATGCTGGTAAAGAATGGGGCTTTGGTTTTAAGTTCGATTACCTTTACGGACGTGGCTACTACAGTAACCAAAGTACTTCTCACTTCAATTATAGTATGTGGGGAAGTTATTTAGGCGAACGTTACCAAGCCCACTTGCTCCTTTCTTTCAATCATCAGAAGGTGACAGAGAACGGGGGTATAGCCAATGATGCATATATCACACACCCAGAAGCGTTCAATGATTCATATAGTGAGTCTGAGATACCGACCATATTACAACAAAACTGGAATAGAAACGATAATCAACACATCTTTTTCAACCATCGTTATAGCCTTGGTTTCTTCCGTAGAGTCCCTATGACAGAGGAAGAAATTAAGGCTAAACAGTTTGCACTCAAGTCACACAAGGCACAAGAAGAGAAGCAAGAGAAAGCTAAAGCACGACAGCGTGCAAAGGCACAAGGAGAGAAATTCGATGAAGAAGCATACGACAAAGAGGAAAGATCTAATGGTCGCCCTGACAATGCAGTGATAGCTGGCGATGCTTCTCAAGCAAGAAAGGAGAGTACAGATAGTATAAGCAAGAACGAACGAACCATTGTCAACCTTGATGATTCAACCTCTGTAGCAGACAATAAGAAGTCAGTTACAGTCAAGGATTCTACTACACAATGGATGAAAGACGAATATGTCCCCGTCACAAGTTTCATCCATACACTTCGTTTCGACAATTATCGCCGTATCTATCAGGCTTACAATACTCCTACAGACTTCTATGCTCAGAACTATTTCAACTATGGTACTGCAGCAAATGATTCCATTTACGATCGTACGAAACACTGGTCTCTTAAAAATACCTTTGCCATTGCACTGCTGGAAGGGTTCAACAAATGGGCAAAAGCAGGATTGAAAGCCTTTGTTTCTTACGAGTTACGCCATTATGAACTACCATCAATGCAAACTCCAACAGGCTCAACAGTTGCATTCCTTGGTAGAGAAGAGAAATGGAATCAGCATGATCTCTCCATTGGAGGGCAACTATTAAAGTCACAAGGTAAGACTTTGCACTATGATGTTTCAGCAGAAGCGTGGTTAGTAGGAACTCGTTCGGGACAGTTCCACGTTGATGGACATGCAGATATCAACTTCCCGCTATTCGGAGACACGGTTAAACTGGCTGCGACAGCCTTCCTACACCGTTCTGCAGCATCCTTTTATATGAATCAATTCCATGGCAAACATTACTGGTGGGATAACAACCTTGACCAGCAAATACATTCCCGTGTGCTCGGAGAACTATCTTTGGAAAGGACTCATACGAAGCTGAGAGTAGGATATGATGTACTAAAGAACTACACCTACTTTGGTATACAGAATGACAGAACACTTAGTGGTGACAACTACCTCGTACAACACAATCAGCTGAACGTCAGACAATCAGGAAGTCCAATTAGCCTTCTTACATTGCAATTACAGCAGAATTTAAGGTTTGGAATATTCAATTGGGAAAATGTTCTAACCTTACAGAAGTCAAGTAAAGATGATATTCTCCCAGTACCAACCTTCAATGCATACAGTAATCTATTCATAAGATTCCGCATAGCAAGGGTACTACACTGTGATTTCGGTGTTGATATGCGATATTTCACAAGCTATTATGCGCCAGAATACATACCTGGCATTGGTGCTTTTGGTATCCAGGAGACTGCTGCAAGCCGTACAAAGATAGGCAATTATCCTGTCCTTGACGCCTACGCCAACTTCCGTTTACAGCACACTCGCTTCTTTGTCATGTTCTCACATGTAAATAGTAGCGATGGAGGAGATTACTTCTTCACCCCTCACTACCCACTGAATCAACGCATATTAAGATTTGGTATCAGCTGGAACTTCTTTAATTAAACATCTATATTCTTACTATTATAGGCATCGAAAGAATGGTATCTGAGAATGATTATATAAAGACGAATAGCTTAAATGCATGGATTCTTGCTGCACGCCCTAAGACTCTCACAGGTGCAATGGTACCGGTCATGATTGGAACGACATGGGCATGGAAGATTGGAGGTGCTGCAAATTTCCGTATTCTTCCTGCTATTCTCTGTTTTCTTTTCGCTTTTTTGATGCAGATCGATTCCAATTTCATCAATGATTACTTTGATTGTGTGAAAGGAAATGACGATCGTTCCACCCGATTAGGGCCTAAACGGGCATGCTCAGAAGGGTGGATAACCCTCCCAGCCATGCGCATAGGCCTCATCATCACATCGCTTTTAGCATGCTTCATAGGCTTACCGCTTATTATATATGGTGGGTGGGAAATGATCATTGTGGGTGCTGTCTGCGTTCTATTCGCCTTTCTTTATACAACATACTTCTCCTATCTTGGTTTAGGCGACCTCTTGGTGCTTGTCTTTTTTGGTATTGTCCCAGTTGTCTTCACAACATACGTCATCCTACCTGATCGTATACAGGCCTTCCAACTTGAAGTCTTTATTACAGGTATAGCCTGCGGATTGGTTATCGACACACTCCTTGTAGTCAACAACTATAGAGACAGAGACAACGATAAAAGGGACGGAAAGATAACACTCATAGTCCGTTTAGGTACTAAAAGGGCAGAAAAATTTTATTCCGCATTAGGGATCTTCGCATATTTCCTAATGTTCTACGCCCTTTTCTTTAGTAACAATAATCTGTTATTTACACTTTTATTTATCTTATTCTATACCCCTTACATCCTATTACATAAGAGGACGGCGAACTTTATGGTAAGAATTAACCAAGGAAAAGACCTGAATATCGTCTTAGCAAAGACTGCACGCAACATACTTATTTATGGTATTACAACGTCTGCAGCCATTCTCTTCTTGTAAGTAAGACAACCACTAACAACGACTCTCATTCAAAATTCTTTTTGAAACATGCTTATGCAACAACCCAATCTTGAAATAATGAACTTTGTTGAGCAGCAGATTCTACCTCGATACAATGCTTTTGGGAAGAGTCATGGGCTATCTCATGTTCAACGGGTAATTAAGAATTCACTTGCTTTAGCAGCTGTTACTGGGGCTGATGTCAATATGGTATACGTCATTGCTGCATACCATGATCTGGGTATGGAAGGACCTCGTGCCATTCACCATATTACCAGTGGAAAGATACTTACTGCTGATGCCCGATTAAAGAAATGGTTTTCGGCAGAACAGATAAAGATCATGAAGGAAGCTGTTGAGGACCATCGAGCAAGCAGTTCCCGTGCTCCACGGAGCATATATGGTAAGATCGTTGCAGAAGCCGACCGTGATCTTGACCCTAACGTTGTTTTTTCACGTGCCATTCTCTTTGGTATAGAGAATTATCCAGAGATGAATGAAGAACAAATGTGGAAACGTTTCAGAGATCACATGAAAGAGAAATATAGCCGAACAGGATACTTAAAGCTATGGATTCCAGGTTCACCAAATGCAAAGAACCTTGAGACTATCCGCAAGACGATTGATAACGAACAAGAACTACGTAAGACTTTCAACGACATTTATCCACAATTGATAAAAGAAGAGTCTGGACAATAAACTCCAAATCAGCAAAATGACCAAAGAAGAATTTATGCGAAAGGCTATTGAGCTATCTGTCAATAGCGTTAAAAAAGGTGGTGGTCCATTCGGAGCAGTCATCGTACGCAATGGTGAAATCATTGCTGAAGCCAGCAATAACGTGACTGTTGACAATGACCCAACAGCTCATGCAGAGGTTTCAGCCATCCGCAATGCGTGCCGAAAATTGGGAACTTTTGACCTCACAGGATGTGAAATATACACCTCATGTGAACCATGCCCAATGTGCTTAGGAGCCATTTACTGGGCACATCTTGATAAAATCTATTATGCCAATGACCGAAAAGATGCTGCAGCCATAGGATTTGATGATGATTTTATATATAAGGAGATTGAGGTTGAACCACAATACCGCAAGAAACCATCAGAGATTTTACTGCGCAACGAGGCGCTTGAAGCCTTCAAACTATGGAACACGAAAACAGATAAGATAGAATACTAATTCTGCCAAGATACTGTCTTCTGAGAATTAAAGATACCATAACATGTAAAATTAATTCACAACACGGAGACAAAAGATGCTCTTTTGCATTCTAAAAGACGCCCTTTTAGGAAGTAAAAGGGCATCTTTTGACATGTAAAAGGTGCTCTTTTGGAATGCAAAAGGGCACCTTTTACTTTACGGTTTATAATCACCTGATTCTCTGATAGATATAAAAGCGAAAATAAGGGATTATCTCCTGTTTATAAAACTCATATCCTTCATTTTCTGTTAAACTATTTCATAGACAGTCTAAGATACATTCTAACAGATTAAAGAACATCCAATGGCTTACGTAGATTTTGCTTTAAGCCTTTAAATTCAGAAGGTGTCATTCCCGTAATAGCCTTAAACTGATTAGACAGATACGCCACTGAAGAATAATTCATACGAAGAGCTATCTGCGTAAGTGTGAGTTCATCATATCGGATAAGCTCTTTTACACGCTCTATACGCAGCTCCATATAATAACGTTCAATCGTCTTTCCCTCTACTTCAGAGAAGAGTTTGGACAATGCACTGTAATCCTGGCGGAGTTCTGTAGAGAGATAATTGCTGAGATTCCTTGCAGACTGATTATCTTGATAATGAACAAGCTTTACCAACGCAGCCTTAATACGGTCAATCGTCTGCTGCCTATGATCGTCAAGAAGTTCAAATCCTAATTCCTCAAGGGATGTACGAAGCTGTGCAAGTTGCTCTGTAGAAGGCTCCACTTCTATGATAGCTTCGCCCAAATCTACTTTTGTTGGATGTAATCCCATACGTTGTAAAACCTGTTCAACAGCCATTTTACAACGGTCACAGACCATATTCTTTATATAAATCGTTCTCATTTCTTTGCCTTTCGTACTTCTGCTTCACGTGTAAACTCACGGAAAGTATAAATAATAATAGGAACTGTAAGCGAGAAAGAGAATACATCACTTACAGCCTGACATATCTCAACGCCCTTCAAACCAAAGAGAGAAGGGAGAATAAAGATCAACGGAATAAAGAATAACCCCTGTCGTGCAGCTGCCAAAAGGTTCGCTCTCCACGGCTTACGACAGGTTTGCAGCAACATGTTACTTGCTAAAATAAACTCATTCAGTGGGAATGTACATAGCTGCCAGCGCAAAGCTACTATACCAATGGCAATCACATCAGGATCATCACGGAAGACTCCAATGAGTGAACCACTAATAGACCAGCCTATAATTAACAAAACAATGAGGAATATTGTACCAACAAGAACCGTAAATTTAAATGCTTCTTTCAATCTATCAAACAATCCCGCACCATAACAAAAGCCACATACAGGCTGGAAACCTTGTCCCAATCCAATGACAACAGAGAACGACAACATGGCTAAACGACCAACAATACTCATCGCTGCAATTGCCGAATCACCATAGACACCAGCTGCTAAATTCAACGACATAGTAGACACACAAGCCAGACCTTGCCGCATCAGAGATGGACTTCCACCATAGAATATCTCCTTATAGGCACGCCATGATGGAGAGAAATTACGGAAATGGATAGCTATATTTTCCCCTCTTCGCGCCATTAGGAACAATATAACGAATGATACGGTCTGCCCTATCACTGTTGCCCAAGCAGCTCCGCTGACTCCCATATTGCATGTAAAAATCAACAGAGGATCAAGAACTACATTCAAAACTGCTCCCGAAACAATGCCAAACATCGCAAAATTAGCATTCCCTTGCAGACGCATCTGATTGTTCAAGGTAAGAGAAGAAGTTAAGAAAGGTGCACCAAGGAGAATAATTTGCATATAATCTTTGGTATAGGGAAGTATCGTTGGTGTACTTCCAAGCATCAAAGAAAGTGGATGAAGGAAGGTTTCGCCAAGAATAAGAACAACAACTCCTAAGAAGAAAGAGCTGAAAAAACCCGTAGAAGCCATTTTTTCAGCATTCTTATGACGGCGTGCTCCTAACTCACGGGATATATAATTCCCTGAACCATGCCCAAAGAAATAACCCATTGCCTGCACAAAAAACATCAGAGAAAAGACAATTCCGACTGCAGCAGTGGCTTGTGTGTTGATCTTTCCGACAAAAAATGTATCAGCAATATTATACAATCCCGTTACGAGCATTGATATAATGGTCGGTATAGCCATTGTTATAATAACACGATGGAGAGGTCCTTGTGTCAAGAAAGTATAATTGTCTGTATGTCCGTGCATAACTCCGAGTACTTTATAATGTGCAAAATTACAAATAGTCAAGAACAATACAAAATAAAATAGGGGAAAGAATCAGACAGACTCTTTCCCCTATTCAGCATTATTATATCTATATTTTAACGGTGTTCTAAGAGAATCTGAACAATACGTTCAGCCGAACGCCCGTCCCATCTGTCAGGGATTCCACACTTCTTCCATGTTCCTGACACCATATCTGTAAATGCACTGCGCAGCAATTCAGCATCTTCACCAACGAGAACATTTGATCCTACCTTAACCGTTTCGATATGTTCTGTGTAACTATTCAGCGTAATACACGGTATATTATTGAAGGTTGCCTCCTCTGCAACATTACCAGAATCAGTCACAATACCCTGTGCGTGTGATGTAAGGTAAGCAAACTGGAGGTAGTTCAGAGGCTTTACAATATGCAGATTATGCAGACTGATATTCTTCTTTAAGCCCAATGCCATGATAACCTGTACCGCTGAATCACGCAACGGTGCAATGATCGGTAAATCACCAGCCGTTTCACACAGTACACGAAGCATCTTTTCAAGGTTCTCTTGGTCTGCTAACAATGCCTTACGATTGAGAGTAAACACAATATAACTGCCTTCTTTCAGAGGTAATCCAGCTAAGGCATCAATGTCATTGAGCCTCATTCCCTCAACACGTTCACGATTATAACGGATGTTATCAATGAGAATATTACCCACCATGTATACCTTTGACAGTTCAGCACCTTCCTTATTAGCAATACTATTATTGCTAAAACCAGCCGTAAAGAGGATGTCTGACAGACCATCTATAACCAAACGGTTTATTTCCTTAGGCATCGTAATATCGAAAGAACGTGTACCTGCGGCGATATGTGCCAAGGTTATTGCCTGTTTCTTCGTAACAATAGCAGCTGCCATCGTTGATGCGAGGTCATCAACTACTATCACTACGTCTGTTGGATGGCTCTGTAGATACTGTTCAAACTTAGACATTACCTGCCCTGTAAGCTCATTCAGGTTCTCACACTCCACTCCAAGATAGGCATCAGGACGCCTAATTGAGAGGTTATCAAACAGTTCATCTTCAAGTGTAGGGTCATCTGCAAGACCTGCATAGACAAGAGAATATGTCACTTTATGTGGACTATTTTCCGCTGCAAGTTTGTTAATTACTCTGATGATTGGTGCCACCTTAATAAAATTAGGGCGTGCCCCACAAAAAATACAAAGCTCTGTTTTCTGCATTATTCCTATTATCCTTTAAACATATCCTTAATACCTCCGATAGAACCCATTAGGTTTGAGGCTTCAAACGGTAGGTATACAGTCTTCTGATTATTATTATTTGCCAGATCTGTAAGCATCTGGATGTATTTCTGAGCAATGAGATAATTAGCTGGGTTGGTACTTTGTCCTACAGCTTCTGTTATCTTTTGTATAGCAATAGCTTCAGCTTCAGCCTTACGAATACGTGCTTGTGCCTGTCCTTCAGCTATGAGAATCTGCTGTTGTTTATCTGCTTCAGCACGGTTAATGGCTGCTTGTTTCTCACCTTCAGACTGCAGAATAGCTGATTGTTTCTGTCCCTCACTGGTGAGAATGGTAGCTCGTTTGTTACGTTCTGCCTGCATTTGCTTCTCCATTGCTTGTGAAACGCTTGCTGGAGGAGTGATATCTTGCAGCTCAACACGGTTTACTTTGATGCCCCACTTGTTGGTTGCATCATCAAGAACAGAACGAAGTTTCGTATTAATCGTATCACGTGAGGTCAGCGTTTGGTCCAATTCCATCTCGCCAATGATGTTACGTAGCGTTGTCTGGGTCAGCTTTTCAATGGCATTCGGCAAATTATTGATCTCATAAACAGCCTTGAACGGGTCAATAATCTGGAAGTAAAGCAGTGCGTTTATCTGCATTTGGATGTTATCCTTCGTAATAACATTCTGCCGATCAAAGTCATATACCTGCTCACGAAGGTCTATAGAGTTAGTATATGTATAGCGTCCAGCCTTCAGGGCAACGATGTCTTTCGCATGATCTATGAATGGAATGATAATGTTAATACCTGGTTGAAGGGTTGCATAATACTTCCCAAGACGTTCAATAATCTTCGTTTCACTCTGCGAAATGATGACAATTGACATCTTAGCAAATACAATTACCAAGACAATAAGTGCTATAAGCACATAAGCTGCAATATCCATAAGCATAAAAGATTTATTTAATTATTCAAAAGTTCACTCTATTCTGAAAGCTCTAACAGGGTTCTACGGTTATGATAACAGAGTCGATACTTAAAATACGTACGTCCGTATTCTGGCGAATCTCTGCTCCATTGGCTGACTTTGCCTTCCAAGAATCACCGTCAACCTTCACCCTTCCGTACCCATTTGCTTCTATCTTATCCGTAACTCTACCTTCTCTACCTATCAGAGCCTCAACGTTACTAACCCGATGGTCCTCCCCCTGATGCAGATATTTCAATGCTATAGGGCGCACAAAGAAGATACTTAGGAGCGTAAAGATAACAAAGAAGATTACTTGTAGGGCGATACTGTCTGTAAAAGCTGCAACAACTGAAGCACAAAACCCTCCTATAGCAAAGCACATGATAAAGAAATCACCATTCATGATCTCTAAAATGAGACAGATAATGCCCACTAATAACCAGGATAACCATAAGTTCTGTACCAGATAATCTATCATAGTCGTAAAGGTTTGATTTCGTTTGTAAAGATAAGAATAAAATACGAACCTTTCAAATCTTTCTATAAAAATGTATAACGGCTATCAACTTTCTCCGCTTTATGGTCCATTAAGGAATAGTAAATGAACAGGAGAAGAAGTTGATAGCCGTTAGTTTACGACACAAAAAGCCTATGCTTAGCGTCTCTTACCAGAACGATTCGTCGTACCAGAACCAATGTGAAGGGTTCTAACACTTGATGTTGAAGACACACTTTGGGGTCTATAGCCATGGTAATACTTCTCTGCTTCGGGCAACCACTTCTTGATATTCGCTATACGACGCTCATCTGAAGGGTGGTCACTCAGCACTTCTGCACGACTACCATTGGTAGCTGACGCCATACGTTGCCAGAAAGTAACAGCATTAGCAGGGGCATAACCAGCCATCGCAGCAAAGATTAATCCCATATAGTCAGCCTCGCTTTCATTATCTCGGCTATATTTCAGGTTACGGAAAGAGAATACTCCACTCGCTACCTGGGATGCGATATCACCTACTCCACCGCCTACTGTTGAATTCAAGACCGTACCCAAGACACTGGTTCCAATCTGTTGGTTCATCTGTTTGGTAATCTGTTCGGCACTATGCTTAGCCACAGCATGGGCTATCTCGTGCCCTAATACGATTGCCAGACTTGCCTCATTCTGTGTATAAGGTAGTAATCCCTCATAAACAACAATCTTTCCTCCAGGCATACAGAAGGCATTTGCCTGATTGTTTTTAATAAGATTGAATTCCCAACGGAAGTTCTTTACTTCACTGGCATAGCCATTACTACGTAGATAACTCTCTACTGCGTTGGCAAGTCTTCTACCCACACGCTGAACCATTGCCGTATTTTTTGCATCAGTTGACTTTGTAGCAGAAGCCATGAACTTTGCATATTCTTGATTACTGAGAGCAAGTAATTGCTCGTCAGAGATACTTATACGGTGTGTGCGACCCGTCAATGGGACTTTTGAAGACGTACCGCAGGCGGTCATCGTTGCTACAATGACTGCCATTAATAAATACTTAATTTTCATTTCTACTATTTTTTATAACTTTCTAACTGCGAAAGTACTACTTTTTCCGTTAGAAACAAATAAATAAAATGCTTTTTTATAAAGGTTAACGGCTTATCACATGTAGAGAATATCCTTTTATATTCCTACCATTTAGTATAGCTCTCAGCCATCAACTAACTCAGAAAGAAGGACTTATCAAGGAATCAATTACAAATTCATCAGCAACTTTCGCGCATTCTCCTCTCCTCGCTTTCGTCTTTTTCATAGCCCTTTTATCCTCTTCAACATAACCTTCCCCTCTGCCTCTCACCCATTTTACTCTTTTACCTTTTTACCTTTCAAAAGACTCAAAAGTACCTATCTTTGTAAAAGTAATTCCCAAATGAATTTTAAAAGGGCGTCTTTAGCATTGTAAAAGACGCCCTTTTACATGGTAAAACATGCCCTTTTGATGAGTAAAAGACGCCCTTTTGCAATGCAAAAGGGCGTCTTTTACAAACCTGTTTGTAACTATCTGATAATGTAGATATTACAAAGTGATAAAAAGATAGATTTTCCTTACTTTGTTATTCTTTGTTCTTTTCGAACTGTAAGATTACTTTACCACTTATAAAACTTGTCCTTCCACCTCCCTTTTGGCACCTAACACCTCAACCAGCACATAGAAATACTCCTCCAGACTTGGCATTTCTGTAGTGCTCTTAAGCCTGTAAGGGACAACCCTCTATAATCTATCAGACAGCATCTGGTTTATACTGCTGTAATCTTTGGCGCCCAGTTTCTTCAGTTACAGGAATGAAATAAGCCGAGATAAAGCAAACTATCCCCAACAAAAAGACAAGAAGAAAGAAGTGACGATAGCCAATATTCTCCTGAAGAAGCCCTATAAACCAACCAGAAATCAACATGGAGAAGCTCGTAATAGCTGTAGCTAAGGAATAAGTGAAGGTAGGATGCTCGTTCTTTGTACAATGAACTAACCAAATAACATAGGCAGCCAACCCCATACCACAGCCGAATTGCTCAATAATCACACAAATATTGATTATTGATAACGTAGAAACAAAGTAATAACTAAGATATATAAAGAGTGCTTTTGGCAAGGTAATGCCCATTACAAATACCCATAACCAACGTTTCAACCCATCTCTTCTGATGAGCATTGTCCCTATACTACACCCTGCTATGAAGGCAAACGTACCGACAGTTCCTTGTACAAGACCCAGCTCTTGGGGTGAAAGCGCTATTCCACCATTACTTCCTGGATCAATAAGAAAGAGAGGAGACACTCGGAAGAACATCCCTTCAGGTATCAAAAAACAAAAAAGGAAACAGAGACTTGCCACATAACCAGGCTGAATAACAACAGAAGACTTCACGTCACTCCACCACTTACGCGTCAAACCACTCCATATCGGAAGTCGAACATCAACTTCTTTCTTTGGAAGAAGAACAGCTTGGAGAACCATCAAACCAAACATAAGGGCAGCCAAAGACCAGAATACCATAGCCCAGGAAGGGCGTACGGTACGGTTTATAACCTCCAAATTTCCCGCAATAGTAATAGGTATGGCTAATCCTGCGAGTGCAGAAAGCAGATAAAAGACTGCACGACTATCGAAGAAAGCTGAACGATAACGTCGCTTAGACTCCTTCTTGTAGAACCGTTCTATGGCTACATCATGCAAAGAAGCACTTACTGCTATGATCATAAGAAACGTGACAGACCATGTAAACCAATGTGAGAATGTCACAGTATGGGCTATACCGGCAAGACATAAAGCCATGATAAACTCCGTCAACAGAATCCAAAAACGTTTGCTTTTATACCCAATAACAATTCTTCCCAGCAATGGACGGAAGATCAGAGGAACGAAAAACCATGACGTTGTAAGCGTGATTGCGCCGTTAGACATCCCCATCCGGTTGAAGAAAACCATTGATGTCATCATCAGAATAACATAAGGAAGCCCTCGTGTCATGTACAATGAAGGGAGCCACCGCCAATAATCTTGCCATTGACCAGCAATAGGTATTCCGTTGATTATCTTCTGATTCTCTTGCATATTACGCTTATGTTACTCAAAATAAAATATGTCTTACAACTTTAATTTATCTCTTTACAATCACTCATACAACCTTCTTACTTCTGCATTCTTATAGTAATGATAGAGTATTTGCTGATAATCATACCCTTTCTCACCCATCATGGCAGCACCAATCTGACACAAGCCAACACCATGTCCCCATCCAGCGCCTGTCAGACGGAAGTGTTGAGGAACGCCATTAACTATATCATAACTATCAACAACAAAGGCTGAGCTATATAAATGACTCTCACTCAATGCTCTTCTTATCTCTAATTCCTTGCCAATGACATAAGAACGCTTCGTACCTTCTATCCTCATACGATAGATTCTTCCGCTCTTTCCGCGTGATAATGGTACAAGATTCTTTATTCCTCCAAAGTCTATACCTGTCTTTTGGGCTATTAATACAGATAGTTCTGCCTGTGTGAACTCTACAGTCCAACGATAAAAGTCCTGTGTTTCTTGATCATAATTATTCAAAACCTGACCAAGAACAGCCTCATCATGTGTGTTACAAAAAGCTTCCGGTGATGAAAGTATCCATTCACGTGCTGCTTCTTCATCTGTTAAGTCCATCGTTGGTATACTTCCCAATGGTGCTTTATCCTCTACAGAGAGGAGATAAGGCTTACGAATGTTCTCCCAACAATATTGGAATTCCTCAGAAATCCCACCACAACACTTACTAAAACGAGCATCACAAATACTACCTTCTGAGAATAAAACCTGCCCACGTGTAGCATCTATAGCCATCTTTACGTGTGGGCTTGTAGCCTTTGTAATGCCTTGATAGCGCTGACAATGATCATCAGCACACACATCAAACAAGGTATGATCTTCTCGATCGAACCATCTAACCAACTCATTATCCGTCCTAACAGTGGACACTTCTTGATGTTCAGTCCCCTTTCCGAGGCTCTTTCGCTTCTCAATCTGTGCCAAAAGCCAACTACGAGAGATGACAGCATGGGCTTTTAATAACTCCAAAGATGACGTTGCACTCATCTCACTGGATATAACACTGGTCAGATAGTCTTCTACTGACAACTCATTTATAGCATATAGCTTCCCGTTATCAACGATCAGATGCAGTGTTCCAAGGAAGGTTTGCACCTCTTTTCGCTCCCAATGGAAATTCAAACCAATGGTAACATCATCCAAAGAGAAGGATGATTCTTGATCCTTAGGAGTGAAAACAAGTTCCCTCAGATGCGCACTTTGCCATAGAATCTCCCCCTTAGAGTATTCAACAGTCTGTTCTCCTGTTATCAATTCACCATCTATCAGATAGGAACCGTTCAATCTGAAATGGATCTTTTCAGCACTAACGATGCCGACAGATACCACGGGTTCCTGCTTCCATGGGCTGACATTATGCTGACAAATATGCTTTATCACTTCACGCATAGCCTCATCTGACAATGATACTTCTCGCATAATATGTTCTGCAAGAGTAGGCGTAATACGCTCAAAGTCCACCTCTCGCGGAAGAATCATCAGTCCTGCCATATCCAAACTACCTGGACTTACTAAGAACTGTTGCTCCTTTTCAGCGAAATAGCAGTCAGGACGATGCTTATAACGGGGAAAAACGACTGATATAAACGTGTCATTTGCTCGCCAAGCAACAATGTTCATCATTGGTTCTGTCTCACCTTCTTTTATTGGAAGGGCATCATACACCAAACGAAACATCTGCTCGTCATGTTCCAAAGACTTACTTATAATCGCAATAGCAGGACAAACATAATCCTTTACCAGCACTATTCGCTCGTAATCATTGATTTTTAACAGCGTCTCTGACGTCTCATAGAGTTGTTGCCAATGCTGTTGTAGCGGAAGAACTCCGCTTGTCCCTGCTTGAAAATGCAAATGATCAGGTGCACTTGCACCACATTTAGGTCCATTATAGAACACCATTAGGTGGGGATAAACCGTCAATAGCTGATGCAACAACGGATAATTAGCAGCAATTGCCTGTGGTTGATGCTTGCGAGCAGGTATGGTAAAATGTGTAGGAAGGATGGGAAAAGGATTGACAAGGATATCAAATTCCTCATTAAAAGGCAGGATTATCTGTTCAGGAGGTCGATTCTTATCACAAAGAAAGCATGGACGCAGAGCCAATGTAGCCTTATCTATCTTTGCACCTGTGCTCACCATGCGTGCAGGATTGTACTGTGCAAGCATTGAACCTACCTCACGTGTTCGTACATTCCGCAACTCTTCGAAGCGTATCTGCACCCCTTCCCACTGATGTAGTTGCTCTTTAAAGAAATCAGTTAGTCCCATTTTATATCTTTCTATTCTCCCTTTGACGTGCCAGAACCTCTATTGTTCGTAGTTGATCCTTATATAAATTATTGGCATTTACCTTCTCTATGCTCAACACAGCATCACTATTACCACCCCAACGACGACAGAGATAAAGCTCATCATTGATTCTTCCGATACGAAAACGACGACTAAAAGCCAGTCCCATGGCGTAATCTTCTCCGTAACTTGTATTAGGGAACTGTAGTTTACGAGCCAAAGGAGTAAAGAATGCACGTGGTGCTCCGAGTCCATTGATACGTAAAGCATTGTTACAACCATTATCTTCCGTCCATTCACTATGGCTTATCAGCCCCGGAGGAAGCGTATTCAAGTCGAAGTCACACATACGATATGAACCTACAATCATCGCAGCTTGCTGCTCATGAAAGGCATTAATAATGGTCTGTAGGGTATTCTCCGATGAATAAAGATCATCGCTATCCAGTTGAACAGCAAAGCGTCCGCAATGTGAATCATTAATGGCATAATTCCAACAGCCCCCTATTCCGAGGTCTGTACGCTCTGGAATGAGATGTATCAAACGATCATCTGAAGCCAAAGCATCAAGAATCTCCGTTGTTTTATCCGTTGAATGGTTATCCACAACAATAACATTAAACGGGAAATCAGTTCTTTGTGAGAGCGCTGATAAGACTGCATCACGCACCGTCTTCTCACGATTAAAGACAGGAATAACCACAGATGCTTCCACGGGGAAGTGTCCTTCAGAGAAGTCAGGATGTGTGTATAGCTTTGTATCTACCAATGCATTCAGAGCAGAGAGGTGTTTCGTTGCAGCCTGTTCCATCTCTATTTGCACCTCACGGTTGCGAGGATTGACATAATCAAACTGCTTTTCACCACTTGTACGTAGGTCATTTTCCTCTTCAGTGTACAGGAATTCATTCAGATGGAAGACCTTTCCCTGCCTACTAAGGAAGAGACGAAGTGCATACCAACCAGCAAATTGATAATCATCAGAGCCCTGTTGTACAGCAAAATCCTTCAAAGTTTTCACATTAAGGAGTACTACTGACCCGAAATCAAAGTCATCACGGATACTACCTAACTGATAATCGATTACTGGATGCTTGACAGTCTTACCGCCTTCAACCGAATAATGATCAGCATAAACCATGCTTGCATCCGTCGCTTCAGCCACTTGTAACATACGTTCAATAGCTTGATAGCCCAATGTAAGCGGACTTTGTTTCAGGTAAAGTAGGGCATAATCAGCTGTTGCCTGTGCCGTAATCAAACGCATTGTAGCAGAAGACAATAAGCTATCTGCCTGCAAAAGCTGTGTTCGTTGGGGCAATGTATCTACCGACATACCCTCTGCCGCCAACACATATATGTCCTTCACCACCCTCTCTTTGGACAACTGAGCTATCAGGCTGTCAACCATTGAGGCTGTTCCGTAAGGTAAGAAGCAATCAATCTGTCTTTTCTTCTCCATGTGAAAGTATTATTTATGATATGCAAAGATAATACAAAATCTGCTCTTCCGTATGAATTAGAAGGGTATTCTTTTTCCTATCTGAACTTTTTCCGTAACTTTGTGACCACAAATTAAGATACAAAGACAATCATAAGGATGGTGAAAGAGAATCATATTGACCGTGCTTTGGCTTTCATGGAACAGCTTGAAAAGTTGGGTTCACAGCTTGAAAAAGCTGACGAACAGCAGAAGTTGATGTTACAACGTATGCTGATCATGAGTCAAGAGGACAAGACTGAAACTAAAGAATATCACGAGCTGGAACAACAAAGTAAGAATCTTCAGACTATGATAGATAAATGGCGACCTATCTATAAAGAGCGTTTGAAGATGGTAAAGGAAGCTAAAGAAGCAGCGAAAAGGTAACTTACAGGAAATGGAAAAGGATAACAACAAAGGGGGAATGATGAGTGTTATTGCTGCCTTGGGCGCAAATGTGCTTGTAGCAATATCTAAATTCGTTGGTTTTGCAGTATCCGGTTCAGCCGCAATGCTCAACGAATCAATCCATAGTATTGTGGATTGTGGTAACGAGATACTGTTACTTGTTGGCAACAAGCAGGCTGAAGCAAAGATAACAGACCAACATCCGTTTGGTCAAGCACGTGCAAAATACTTCTATAGCATGGTAGTTGCCATGATGTTGTTCTTTGCTGGTGGTGCTTTAGGCATCATGGAAGCAACGGAAAAGCTGTTTCATCCAGAGCATAGTGTGGAGAATACGTGGCTTGTCATGGGCATCTTAATCTTCGGTCTGATAGTTGAGACCATCAGCCTACGTGTTGCTTTCAAGGAAATCAAGGAACTCAATAAGGACAAACTATCCCTTTATAGATTCCTAAGAGAGAGCCGACACAGTGAGATTCTAATTATTTTTGCCGAAGACAGTTGCGCTGTTATTGGTTTGTTGATAGCTCTTGGCGGAACACTTCTCAGTCATTTTACGGGTAATCCTTTCTATGATGCATTGTCTGGTGTGCTGATTGGTGTACTCCTCTGTACTGCAGCTCTCTTCCTTGCACGTGAGTTCTATAGTCTACTCATAGGAGAAAGCGTAACAGAGAATGACCTGGTGCGAATCAAGACATCATTTAATAGAAAAGAAATCAGCCGACTTATCAATGTAAAGACTGTTCATCTCAGTCCAACAGATATCCTTCTCACAGCGAAAATAGATGTAAAAAGTGAGTATGAAGCACATTCTCCAGAACTCATTAACGATATTGAAAGAGATGTACGGGCATTATTCCCAGCATATAACATCTATATTTATATTGAGACAGATAAATACAAAGAGGATTATAAACGATAAACAAATCTGCCAAAAGACATACCCTTGAAGGAGAATTACCACATAAGGCAGAGCAATAGACTATAAAAAAATGGCAATGGAGACTTATTCATCAAGTTTCCATTGCCATTTCTTCATGTCTACACAACCATTTGGACGAAAGGTAACACCTTCTTCTTCCAACAAATGGCGCTGTTTTATCCAGCCAGGTGCCAGCCTCCCTACATTATTCACGACCCTATGACAAGGCAGTCCTTCTGACTCTGCTGCTCCATGAAGCATCCTTCCCACCAATCGGGAGTGATTTGGGCATCCCACAAGCCATGCTATCTGCCCATAACTTAACACCTTCCCGAACGGAATAGATGCTACAACATTATATACCTCCTTACGGAAAGCCTCAACATCTACAGCCATCTAACGCTATATTGTTCACAAAGGACAAAGGACAGCCAGACAGAATATTATCCATCCGACCATCCTTCGCTATGATTAACTTTCGTTTCAGTATACTGATTAGAGCTGTGCTTCTACAGCCTTCTTCACCTCTTTGAGGTCTACTGTTGGCTCAAAACGAGCTACAACCTCACCATTTTTGTTTACGAGGAACTTAGTAAAGTTCCACTGGATATCGTTCTGTTTACGTGGTTCTGGGTTTGCCTTGTTGTAAAGATCCTCCATAATAGCAGCCAACTTCTCCTCATAAGCACCGCCAGCATAACCTTTCTCACTCTTCAACCATGTGTAGAGAGGAAGTTCATTAGCGCCATTTACCTCACTTTTCTTGAATTGTGGGAAGTCAACACCAAACTTTGCCGTACAGAACTCATGGATTTCTTCATCAGAACCAGGAGCCTGATGACCGAACTGGTCACATGGAACATCAAGAATCTCAAATCCTTTATCCTTCAACTCATGGTACATAGCTTCCAATTCCTCATACTGTGGAGTGAAGCCGCAGCCTGTCGCGGTGTTTACTATAAGGAGAACTTTACCCTTGTAAGCATCAAGACTTACCTCATTACCTTTCTTATCTTTCAACTTGAAATCATAAACTGTTGCCATAACTTTTCTGTTTTAATATTTATAATGTGATTTTTATTTATCTCTAAAAGAACATCTGTCAAGACTCACCATAGTGAACTAACGGCATAATGAATGTCCCGTCTTACTTCTTAAGCTGTCTCCAACACCTTTTCCAGACTTCCCAACCACCGGTAGACCACAATGCTAACACGATCAATACTGGCTGAAAGAAAAGTCGAATGAGACGTGCGGTATCAGTATTTAGCCCAAACGAGTCAATATGATAGAAATATTGATTGAGATTTCCTGGGAATATCAACACATAAAAAAGCGCCAATAAAGCCCCAACAACGGCTTTATATTTAAACAGGAACAACATACTGAGTCCTAAGGCTATTTCTACAACCCCAGAAGATAGCACAACAAAGTCCGTAAATCCATCGGAAAAACGAAGCCACATAGGCACTTGTGCTACAAACTCTAAGCGGTTAAACGTTAGATGGGAAAATCCTGCGTAAGCCATGAAAGCTCCTAGCAAGAGTCGTAATATTGTCTTTATTATATTCATTCTATCAATAGTTAATCCTTATTTTGTGATGATAATACTCTCTTTCAGCCTATCGCTGTTAGAAAAGGCATGTCACCTTTTGCAGCTTTCACCACAGTCGGTGTCATGCCTCAATCTACCTAACGTTTTTATTTATCATCAAATGACACTACACACATGTGGGTGTCAAATTCATCTCAACGTTACAAAGATAGAAAAAATAATCTATATCGTAGACGATTTGCGCTCTTTTTTAACATCATTTTGCACCTATCAACTACAAAAAGACGCCCGTTAAGTCCCCTTAACAGATACCTGTAAAACATAAAAAATAATCTTCAGGCATACCATCCCAACCGAACAGAATTTATTACCTTTGCATTTACAACATCTAATAGACTATAGAAATAGAACAAGAGATAATTAACAATTTCAGAAACTACAAACAAAATGAAGAACAAGAATCATTATCAAGAAGCACCAGAACATTATCTTCTATGCTACAACACCACATGCGGAAAAGCAAAAACATGTCTACACCAATTAGTTGCATGCGCAAGAATCAACAAGGACGCTATTGTGGAATGCGTAAACCCAGCTGTCAACGAAGGAGAAAATTGTACCTATTACCAGCAAGACCACATTGTACAGATGGCATATGGTATGAAACAAACATTCAAAAAGGTACTCGCCAGCGACATCACAAGTATGCGTAGCACTCTTATAACATACTTCGGTAACGGTTCATATTACGCCCGCAGGAACGGAGAAAAAGCCATAACACCCGCTGAACAGGAATATATCAGCAGTGTGTTTAGGGACTACGGTTATGCAGAAGGAGCCACTTTCGACAGTTATAAAGACGAAGTTGAATGGTGAAGGAGCACAACACCGAAAATTACAAGCGCCTTGTAGAAAGATTACAAGCCGCTTGTAATAGTATTACAAAGGCCTTGTAGAAGTATTACAAGGCCTTTGTAATTTTCTGTATCACGCTGTCTTATACTGCAATATTGCATATTCCTCCATGAGAAAACACGTATATTAGCTAATTTTTCGTTATCTTTGCAGCAACAAAACATTGAGAACGAGAATGAAAAGTGAGAAGAAATATTTGTTAGGAATGACCCTTGGTGAACTGAAAGAGGCTGCTAAGACACTTGGCATGCCTGCTTTTACAGGTGGACAGATTGCCCAATGGCTCTATACACAACATGTGAAGAGCATTGATGAGATGACGAATATTTCAAAGGCTAACCGCGAAAAGCTAGCTGCAGCGTATGAGATTGGTTGCAAAGCTCCCATCGATGCGCAGCATTCTAAGGACGGAACGATAAAATATCTCTTTCCAACTGACAATGGAAAGTTTGTAGAAACTGTATACATCCCTGAAGAAGACCGGGCTACACTATGCGTTTCTTCACAAGTAGGATGCAAGATGAACTGCTTATTCTGCCAAACAGGAAAGCAAGGTTTCGAAGGTAGTCTGTCAGCAACGGATATCCTTAACCAAATATACTCACTCCCTGAACGTGACAAACTGACGAACATTGTCTTCATGGGACAAGGAGAACCCATGGACAATCTAGACAATGTGTTGCGCACAACAGAGATAATGACTGCCGACTTCGGCTATGCCTGGTCGCCAAAGCGTATCACGGTCAGCAGTGTTGGCATAAAAGGGAAACTTAAAAGATTCTTGGAAGAGAGCGATTGTCACGTTGCCATCAGTCTACACTCACCACTCCATGATCAGCGCTCAGCCTTGATGCCAGCTGAAAGGGGTATGTCCATAGAGAGCATTGTGGAACTTTTACGCAACTATGACTTCTCTCATCAGCGCCGACTGTCATTTGAATACATTGTTTTTAAGGATGTCAACGACTCCGAAGAGCATGCGAAGAGCATCGTAAACCTGCTCAAAGGGTTAGACTGTCGTATCAATTTGATACGCTTCCACCCTATCCCTAACATTCCATTGCATGGATGTGACGACCGAAAAATGGAGATTTTCCGCAATTATCTGACGCGTCACGGGATATTCACAACCATCCGTGCCAGTCGCGGACAGGATATCTTTGCCGCCTGCGGACTGTTATCAACAGCTAAAAAGATAGCTGATGAGCGTCGGTAAACAATATTTCTCCTGCCTGTTACTGCTCACTTTACTTCTAACAGTGAGTAGTTGCAATATCAACAAGGGTCAGCCCGTCAGTGGAGGGAAGCCTTATGAAGTGGTTGTCGTAGGCGATCAGGACAGTATTGTGACGAAAACGCTTAGTGCTCCAATACCAGATCTGGTACGGAAAGAGGCATCATTCGATGTTATACAGGTAAGAAAACTGAGGCCGAACGACTTAAACCGTCTCTCACATGCCATCGTTACGGTCACTATTGACCCACAAAAAGGGGAAAATATACAGCTGACTACAGAGCGTGATGTAGATGTTCAGAAGCAAGTAATTGTGCATATTACAGTGCCGAACACAACTGTTCTTCGTCTTTTTATGGAGAGAAACGGAAGCAGACTGCGCAACTATCTCAATAAATTCGAGATAGAAAGAGCACAAGAAGCACTTGCAAGCCATCATAACAAGACTGCAGAAGAAGCTATTCAGAAGATGTTTGGCGTGCAAATGCTCATCCCTGCTGAGATGAAAGCAAGTAAAAAAGGAAAGAATTTCCTTTGGTTTTCACAAGAAGACGGTGCCAACAGTGTCAACATATGCCTATATCGGGCAACAGATATAGACTTCAAACGTCAAAGAGACAGTGTTATGCGCATCAACATACCAGGTGAACATGACGGTATGTACATGCAAACAGCATCACTTACAACCGTACATATAAACCCAGGAAAGTCCGTAACAAACTGGGGGACATGGGAGATGAAGAACGATGAGATGGGTGGTCCCTTCGTGGCTTACCATCCCATAGGTACAGATATCACTGCTGAAGCGTTCGTTTTTGCACCCAACAAATCAAAAAGGAATCTCCTCCTAAAAGCAGAAGCAGCCCTATATACTCTTAAAAACAAAAGAGATAAAAAGGCAAGGCAGTAAAAAAGTAAAAGAAATAAAGGCTAAAAAGCTGAAGAGAAAAAGACAAATAAAGACATAATAAAAGATAAATTCATACAAGATAAAGCAATGAACGAAAACAAAAAGATCCGTGTGGCGATAACACATGGGGATACAAACGGAATCGGATACGAACTAATATTCAAGACTTTTGCGGAGTCGGAGATGCTAGAACTCTGTACTCCCATCATCTATGGCTCACCAAAGGTAGCTACATATCACCGTAATGCCCTAGACATAGAGGCAAACTTTACGATTATCAATGATGCCTCAGAAGCTCAAGAAGGCAGACTCAACCTGCTACCTGTCTTTGATGAGGAGATAAAAGTAGAATTCGGTGTACCTTCAGAAGAGTCTGGTAATGCTGGATTGAGGGCAGTTGACTGTGCACTGGAGGATTACAGGAAGGGCCTTTTTGATGTTTTAGTGACCGCACCTATTGATAACAACAACCAATTCCACTTCAGTGGGCAGAGCAGATACATAGAAGATCATCTCGAAACAGAGGGACAAGGATTGTCAATCCTCGTAAACGACGAGCTACGTGTAGCTCTTGCCACACGTAATCTACCACTGCGCCAAGTGTCTGAGTCGCTCTCTAAGACGAGCATCATCAATAATGTGACGACACTTTTCCAAAGTTTACGCCGTGACTTCCGCATCTCTTGCCCTCGCATAGCCCTACTTGGCTTAAACCCAAAGGCTGGAGATAACGGACTACTAGGCTCAGAAGAGATGGAGATTATCGCTCCCGCCATTGACGAACTCGTAGAGAAAGACATTCAGGCATTCGGTCCTTATGCTGCAGACACCTTCTTTGGATGTAACGAAGCAGAGGAGTTTGACGGCGTATTAGCGATGTATTACGAACAGGGATTGTCTCCATTCCGGACACTTTCAGCATCTCCTGGCATCAATTACACCGCCGGATTACCACTCGTTCGCACAGCTCCAGAGCTTCCTAATAGCCTGTCTATCGCTGGAAAGGGTATTGCTGATGAGCAAAGTCTTCGTCATGCAATCTATTTAGCCATTGATATTTTCCGCAACAGAGCTGACTATGATGCCCCAATGGGTAATCCTTTACCAAAGTTGTATAAGGAGAAACGAGATGAAAGTGACAAGGTTCGTTTTGCTATTCCTCGCAAACGGGAAGACCGCACACCGCAATCTGAAAACGAGAAAGAAGCACACTAAAGTGCTGTTCTCACTGTAACGTATAGAGAAAGCAAAGGAAGTTCATGAACAAGAAGTATCAAAATGGCTTTTTCATCTTTGGTTTAGTTGTGCTTATCATCATGATAACACAACTTGACTTTGCTGACGTATGGCATAATATCCAACATGCTGGCTACTGGTTCTTTGCAGTTGTTATCCTATGGGCTTTCCTTTATCTATTCAATACAGCTGCTTGGTTTACCATCATTCGTAGTCAAACCAAGGATAAAACAGATAAGAAAAAAGTCTCTTTCCACTGGCTTTATAAGGTTACAGTCTCTGGATTTGCACTCAATTATGCAACTCCCGGTGGACTGATGGGCGGAGAACCCTATCGCATCATGGAACTTACGCCTAAGATTGGAGCAGAACGTGCCACATCATCCGTACTGCTCTATGCCATGACACATATCTTTAGCCACTTCTGGTTTTGGCTTCTTTCGATATTCCTTTATATCTTTACCCAGCCAATAAACCCCTTTATGGGCACTATGCTCACTGCTGTTGGAGTGTTCTGTGTGTCCGCTATCTGGTTCTTCCTCACTGGTTACAAGAAAGGATTGGCTGTACGAGTGATGAATATAGTACGCCATCTCCCTCTTATCAAGAGATGGGCAGAACCTTTTATAGAGAAACATAAGGAACAACTGGACACTATTGACCAACAAGTTGCATCATTACACAATCAGAATCCACGTACTTTCTTGATGGTTGTATCGCTGGAATTGGCTTGCCGCATATGTAGTGCACTGGAGATTTTCTTTGTTCTTCTTGTCCTCATGCCAAGCGTTAACTACGTTGATTGTATCCTTATCCTTGCTTTTACCTCGCTCTTTGCCAATATGTTATTCTTCATTCCGTTGCAGTTAGGCGGTAGAGAGGGCGGATTTCTCATGTCTGTTACGGGCTTAGGGCTTAGTACAAGTGCTGCAGTCTTCGTTGCTTTAATCGTCCGCATACGCGAATTAATATGGACAGCCATAGGGTTGTTACTGATAAAAATGGAAAAGAGGAAATCTGAATGATTTCCTCTTTTTTTCAATTCATTACATTAACACCCACTACCATCAATCTTACAGGATGGAGCAGTATCCCCTTCACCCAACTGACTATAGTTACGGAAATTCTGTTCCAGCTTCTCTACCGTGTTTGCACCCGACAGAAGATTATGATATTTACCATCCACCTCTATCAAAAGAGTTGGGAAACTCTCTACACCAAAGCTATCAGACTTCTTGAAATCATCCTCTGCAAGAGTCTTATTGTCCCAATTATTTTTCAGTTCTGACGCATATTTATCTGCGTCAACACCCAAATTCCGTGCAATATCTACAAAGATTTCTGGTTCGTTTAAATCCTTTCCATCTATGTAAAAAGCCCTTTGGACTTCATAAATGAACTCACCCCACTGCGTTTTTGGAAGCATCTCACGTACCAATGCGAAAGCTATCGCGGGTTTAACGGAATCCATCTTCAGATTACCTGCAGCCAATTGCTTTTCATAAGTGTCCCCAAAAGGCACACCATAATATTTTGTTATACGTGCATTTGATTCCTTAACATGCTCCAACATAGAAGCTTTTATTGTTTCACCACCTACAAACAATCCTCCAGAATACATCTCAAGGGAGATCTCAGGGTGATTCTTCAAAAACTTAGAGAAGACAGACTCGAAACCATAACACCAACCACAATAGGTGTCAAATACATAAATTACTCTCATACTCAATAAGATTTATTCTATCAATCATTACTGATTGCACAAAAAGTGTACCACGAAAAGCTATCCCCTACACCCATTTCCCCCTCAACAAGAAGCTTAAAAAGAATGTAAAATGGTGATGATTGCCATCGGTAAAACTATCTTACAAAATTTAAAAGGTCATGACAAGCGAAACAGGAAGATATTGGACTTTTATGGATTCATAACTATCACAAACCCAAACAGTTACAAACAGGCTTTCAAAAGGGCATGTTTTGCATTGTAAAAGGGCGTCTTTTACACGTCAAAAGAGCACCTTTTACATTGCAAAAGGGCATCTTTTGCAACACAAAAGATGCCCTTTTAAAAATCAATTAGGAAAATATTTCACAAAGAGAGCATTTATTCCTTTTGGGATTAACACACTATTAAGACCAAAGAGACCAAATTAAACAGATTCATTCACCGACTTTCCATCCTCTGAAAGTGTACATAGAAGTTGTTAAAGTCTGCCAAAGTTGCAGTTTTTACAAATATAATAAGTAAATTTGTCAGTCAAATGAATACAACAGAACTACAAAGAATCAAACAAAGATATAACATTGTAGGTAACTGTGATGGGCTTAACAGAGCATTAGATGTTGCCCTTCAAGTTGCACCTACAGATTTATCAGTACTGATTATCGGCGAGAGTGGTGTCGGTAAGGAGATTATTCCCCGTATCATCCATGACAACTCGCCACGTAAGAGAGAGAAATATTTCGCCATAAACTGTGGATCTATCCCTGAAGGGACTATCGATAGTGAACTGTTCGGGCATGAGAAAGGCTCTTTCACAGGTGCTATTGGTGAAAGTGAGGGTTATTTTGGCATCGCCAACAAGGGAACAATCTTCCTTGATGAGGTTGGAGAATTACCCATGGCAACGCAAGCGCGACTGCTTCGTGTACTGGAAACAGGCGAATATATACGTGTTGGAGGACAAGAAATACGCAAGACTGATGTCCGTATTGTCGCTGCAACCAATGTAAACATGCGCAAAGCCATCAGTGAAGGTAAGTTCCGCGAGGATCTTTTTTACCGTTTGAACACTATTCCAATCCAAATACCGCCACTCCGTGAACGTGGTGAAGACATCATTTTACTCTTCCGTCTCTTTGCAATGCAGATGGCAGAGAAATACAGATTGCCTAAGATTACACTCACAGATGAAGCACGTCAGATACTTCTTCAGTATAAATGGCCTGGAAATGTACGCCAATTAAAGAACATAACAGAACAAATGTCTGTCTTAAGTGAGAAGCGCGAGATTGATGCAGACACCATATTGCACTTCATTCCACGTGATCAAGACAGCACACAATTGGCCCCCATACAGAACAATGGCGCTCACAGCTACGAGAGTGAGCGCGAGATTCTATATAAAATTCTCTATGAGTTACGTGGCAATGTCAGTGACTTGCGACGTGATCTGACCAATGTTCGCAAACAATTAGAGGAAAACAGACAACTTAACGGTGCAAACGGCTTCCAAGCAGCTGCACCAACAACGTCTAATTTACCATCTGCTCCGAGTAGACCAGGCGTCAGATCACCTGAACCTATCGAACATATAGTGGATGCGGAGGCGGAAGAAATATCCGAACCAGAGACCCTTAACCTTAACGACATAGGCAAACTTCTGGTTGAAAAGGCCTTAGAGCGTAATAACGGCAATAGGAAAAAGGCTGCACAAGAGCTTGGTATCAGTGACAGAACACTGTATCGACGCATCAAACAATACGGATTAGAAAACGATTAAGACAAGCAAAACAATAAGGAAAAACTTATCCCTCTATAGCCAAACATAAGATGAAGATAGGAAAAAACATAAATACAACACGCCATCTAACGTGGACCGTAACTGCCATCTGCCTGCTCCTGCTGGCTGCATGTAGCGTATCTTACAAGTTCAATGGCGCAAGTATAGATTATAATAAGGTACATACCATCCAGATTTCGGACTTCCCTATCCGCTCAACCTACGTTTGGGGACCTATGGGACCTATGTTTAACAACCAACTAAAAGACGTTTTTGCAAATCACACACGCCTCCAGCAGGTTAAACGTAATGGTGACTTAAAGATTGAAGGTGAGATAACCCAATACCAGCAACGTAACAAGAGCGTATCAAGTGAAGGCTACTCCGCACAGACAGAACTGTCTATCACTGTCAACGTACGCTTCACTAACAATACGAACCATAAAGAAGACTTTGAACGTCAGTTTACTGCTACATCAAGTTATGAGACAACCAGGAACCTGAACTCAGTACAAGAAGAGCTCGTAACACAGATGGTGAAAGACTTGACGGACCAGATTTTCAATGCAACAGTTGCTAATTGGTAAGCTATCCCACAACAACATCAACACTTATCAACACTAACTCAGCATATGAATATTGCCTATCTCATTAACCATCCAGAAAACCTGAACAAAGAAACTCTGTACGATTTACGGAGCCTGCTTGCTCTTTACCCCTACTATCAGCCAGCACGTATCCTCTTACTACAGAATCTCTTCCTGCTTCACGACCCTACATTCGACGAAGAATTGCGTCGTGCAGCGATGTATATAGCAGACCGTCAGATATTGTTCAACCTGGTAGAAGAAGCTCATTACCAGCTAATTCCACAACAAAAGCAGAAAGGTAACAATACACAAGAAGCTATAACAACAGATACTGAAGGCCTCAAAGCCAACGAAGACAGGACCACTTCCCTCATAGATGACTTCCTTGAGCAAATTCCAGAGGAGGAGATACCTGCAGATACACAAGTACATCGGAAGCCAACTCCAGCCGACGCAACTATAGACTACGTCGCTTATCTACTTGAAAGTGAGAATGAACAGAAACAAGAGACCATCCCTCAGCTGAAAGGCCAGGAACTTATAGATGACTTTATCAACAAAGAAAATGGTAAAATCACACTACAAGAAGAGACAGAATACGAACTAGAAGAAGCCGATTCTGCCGAAGAAGCTGAGAATGAGGATACTGGTTACTTCACAGAGACCCTTGCTAGGATTTATATTAAACAAGGAAGATATTCTAAAGCATTGGAAATTATTAAGCGATTAAATTTGGTTTATCCGAAAAAAAATCGTTACTTTGCAGACCAAATCCGTTTTTTAGAGAAACTGATAATAAACAATAGTAAAAAATAAAACAAGAAAAATGTACACGTTATTCGTTATTCTTATCGTGGTAGCATCACTCATGATGATCGGAATCGTATTGATTCAAGAGTCAAAGGGTGGTGGTCTCGCATCAAACTTCTCATCTTCTAATGCCATAATGGGAGTTCGCAAGACCACAGATTTCATCGAAAAGGCAACATGGGGATTAGCTATTGCCATGGTTGTCATCAGCGTAGCAAGTGCTTACGTAGCTCCTTCAGCTACAACTGATGAGAGTGTTATAGAGAAAGCAGCTACAGAAGGTAATACAACCAACCCTAATAACCTTCCTAACTTTGGTGCAAGTCAGCAGAAACAAGCTGCTCCTGCTGCACAGAAAGGTGGTGCAACACAGGCTCCAGCAGCCCCAGTAGCCCCGGCAAAGTAAAAGGATAAAATAAAAAAAGTACGGGAATTATTTGGTCAATTCATTTAAAACCCGTACCTTTGCACTCGCTTTTAAGCAATAACCAAACACGGTGGATGTAGTTCAGTTGGTTAGAGCGTCAGATTGTGGTTCTGAATGTCGTGGGTTCGAGTCCCACCCTCCACCCTCAAAAGGTAAGCGGAAGTTCAATAACTATTGAACTTCCGCTTTTTTTATGTCTATAAATCAAACTCTGAAGAGGAGGCATAAACAACTGCTATAGCTTACTTTGTATAGAGATAGTATCACCAATGACAACTATGGCTTGCTTGTTCGTAATTGGTTTTAAGGGCAGATGACAGTTTTTTTGCATAACTATCCGAGTCGCTTCAATAAAGGGGAAGCTATTAAAATGCACAACAGGATAGAATTTAACGATACCAAGTGCTGTAAAATCTTCGAACCCTGGTGTCATTGAAAGATGATTATCCATTTTCGTTGCATACTTTATATCAGGAGCAAAGACCATAGCGCCTGCTGATTCTCCAATATATAGTTTCCCCTTCTCCACCTGTTCAACTATCAATCTGTCGGTCTCTGTCCTTCGTAATTCTTGCATAAGAAAGAAAGTATTACCACCAGAGATATAGATACAGTCACAATCTTTCAGCACATTCTCTATCTGTTTGCGTTCACATTGTGTAATCTCTAATTCTTTTATAGTCAATCCGAGAGCGGCAAGAGCTTCCCTTCCTTCTTCCACATATTGATTAAAATCTTCATGAATACTTGCAGTTGGGATAAATGCTACAGTCTTTCCGCACAAAGAAGTAGGAACACTCTGAGGCAAAAGAGTGGCTACCTCAGCAAAATATGAGCATAAAAAGATTTCCTTCATTACTATTTTACACTTTAGGGAACAAGATCTCGTTTCCTGATCTTCATACTATAAAAGGATTAAAGATGAAGAGAAGAGCCTTAAATATGGATTAGCATACTCATTATTCCATCCCTTTCAAATCTAACAATACAAAGATACGGATAATTTTTCTAAGTAAATAACATAATCAGTAAGATTCTAAACTAAAAGAGAATTGTGTAATTAGGATCTCTTCGCATCGCTTTATTCTTGTATACCAGACGATAAGTCTATAAAAAAAGGATGTCTGAAAAACCTTCAGACATCCTCTTTTATACTATTATATATATCCTAATTATTGCATATCATAAACCACTTGCATCAGCTTCTTACCCAAAGCGTCAGCTGCTTCCATAGTGTTTGCCTCGCTATAAACACGGATGATTGGTTCAGTATTCGACTTACGAAGATGAACCCAAGCCTCTGGGAAGTCGAGTTTAACACCATCAATGTCAGTAACCTGTACATCTTTCTCCTTGCCATAAAGCTCTTTCACGCGTACAAGGATAGCATCTACGTCTGTTTCAGGAGTAAGATCAATACGGTTCTTAGCAATGAAATACTCTGGGAAAGTCTTACGAAGCTCACTAGCCTTCAGTCCTTTCTGTGCTAAAGAACTCAAGAATAGAGCAATACCAACAAGAGCATCACGCCCGTAATGGCTCTCCGGATAGATTACTCCACCATTACCTTCTCCACCAATAACGGCACCAACTTCCTTCATCTTCGTTGTTACATTCACCTCACCAACGGCTGCTGCATAATACTTGCAACCATGTTTCTTGGTAACATCACGCAAAGCGCGAGTTGAAGAAAGGTTACTTACCGTGCTACCCTTCACATGATCGAGGACATAATCAGCTACTGTGACGAGTGTATACTCCTCTCCATACATCTTACCATCCTCCTGAATAAATGCCAAACGGTCTACATCCGGGTCTACAACGATACCTACATCATATCCACCCTTAGCAACTTCATTCATAATACCTGTGAGATTCTTCTCAATAGGCTCTGGATTATGAGCGAAATCACCTGTTGGCTCTCCATTGAGGAACTTATATTCTACACCAAGACGGTCGAGAAGTTTGGGTAGGATGACACCACCGACAGAGTTAATAGAATCAACCACGACACGGAACTTACGCTTCTTGATAGCTTCAAGATCAAGTAATTCCAATCCCATCACGGCATCTATATGGCGCTGATCATACGAATCATCATCCGTATAGCTACCCAATCCGTCTACATCAGCATATTCGAAATCCTCGCGTGCTGCTATATCAAGAACCTCAGCACCATCAGCAGCTGTGAGGAACTCACCCTCTTCATTCAGAAGCTTCAATGCATTCCAATGGCGAGGGTTGTGAGAAGCAGTGATAATAATACCTCCGTCAGCCCCACTCATGCGTACTGCCAACTCTGTTGTTGGTGTTGTTGCTAACCCAATGTTCACTACGTCTGCACCAATCCCCATCAACGTACCACACACAACATTCTTAACCATTGGTCCAGAGATACGTGCATCACGTCCGACAACAATCTTCAACTTCTTTCCAGGGTGCTTACGAGCAATGAAAGTAGCGTAAGCTGAAGTAAACTTAACGATATCCAGCGGATTCAAAGTATCACCCGCACGGCCTCCGATAGTACCACGGATGCCGGAAATTGATTTGATAAGTGTCATACTTAAATATGTTTAGAGAGAGTATAAAACCTCTCTGCAATTATCTTATAAGTTTCTTAGTGCTATAATCCACGCTGATAGGTGATGTCATAGAAGCAGGGATAAACACTCTGAGTTGCATTAATCTGTCCTTGTTGTGAAGGAACAATCAGCTTCACCTTCGCCAATTTTGAGGTAGGAGTAGTCAACCTTCCAAGATTTATATACTGTAAAGGAATCAACCAGCCTGCTGGAACAGACGTACTACGGTAAGCTTCATACATTACACTAGACTTTGGATCAAACGAAGCGGTATATGTTCCGCTAGTATTAGTTACAGACATCTTATCAACTGTCTTACCAAAATAAAGAATAGAATTGGTCAACTGAAGTGTATCAGTTATCAAGTTATTCTCCGTAAAACGACAAAGTACAGTAGCTGTCTCGCCTTTCTTTAGTGGTTCACCCGTACCTTTATCAATTATTTGCATATAAACGCCAGAGCTAGCAAATAGAACATATTGGTTCTTTGATACATCTGTAGTATTCCCTTGCTTCTCGAATTGCTCTTCACTGATAACCTTTATCCCATGCTTTACTATATAAGCATTGATTGCTTCGTTCTCTCGGTCTAACTGATCAGCGTATGTTTCGGTCTTATTACATGAGCTAAATGCAAGCACAACAGTTAATATTCCAAGGAGAAAACTTATCTTCTTCATTCTTTTTCACATTTTATTATATACCTTGCAAAGGTAAGAAAAGTATTTCAGAAAGTAAGAATAAGATATAAGAAAATACCTTAAATCACTTTTATAGCAGCAATTTCCTTATAAATGAGGATTGTCTGAACTATGCATCGTCCGTACCTTTGCAGCAAGAAATCTTAAAACAAAGCTACTTTCTTATGTTAAATGCTTTATTAATTGCCACCCTTACCCTCAACGGGGCAACTGGAATCAACCCTGATTCATCGGCGAACAAGAACGTACCACTTAACGAAATTGTCGTTACAGACTTTAAACAGAACAAGAGAAACCTAACATCTACAGCCGTATCAACCATCAACGTGCAGCAGTTACATAACCAACAGATTGTGAATCTGAAGGAACTGACAGCAGTCATGCCTAACTTCTACATGCCTGATTATGGTTCATACGCCAACACACCCGTCTACATTCGTGGTATAGGAACCAAAAGTAAGGGGTCTGCTGTAGGCTTTTATGTTGATGGTGTACCACATTTTGAATCGTCAGCATTCAATATTGACCTCAGCGACATTGCTGCCGTCAACGTATTCCGTGGTCCACAAGGGACCTTATACGGGCGAAACACCATTGCAGGTATTATCAATGTATATACCCATAACCCTCTTGACTATCAGCGAACACGTATAAAGGTGGGCTATGGAAGATACAATGACTTCATTGCTCAGGCTTCAAACTATGCAAAAATAAGTGAGAAGTTCGGCATATCGACAGCTGCTTCCTATCACCATAACGATGGAATGTTTACCAATCACTTCCTCAATGAGAAGGCAGATAAACTCAATGAGGGCGAAGGACGTATTGGGTTCTACTGGAGACCAACAACAAACTGGCTCTTACATCTCAATAGTACACTTACTTATAGTGAGCAGAATGGCTACCCATATGCACCTTATGACATTGTAAAAGACGAGCTGTTACCTATCAGTTATAACCGTAACAGCACATACAGAAGACTTATCTCATCAACAGGCCTCAATGCTCAATACGAGAATAATCATATAAGTTTCAATAGCCAGACGTCCTATCAGTTCATAAAGTCACACCAAGGATTAGACCAAGACTTCACACCCCAGGACGTTTATTTCGTTGATAACAGCTATCACCAGAACATGTTATCACAGGAGCTGACACTGAAGTCGAACGATAAAGGACGCTATCAATGGATTGTAGGACTGTTCGGAATGCTACTACATTCGAACCAGTTTGCTGAGACAAGCTACTTCACAAGAGACTTCTCTACACCAACAACCTATAAGAATCCAACAGCAGGATATGCCATTTATCACCAAAGTTCTTATAATATATGGAGAGGAATGTCGGCAACAGTTGGCCTACGTTTCGACTATGAACACGCCAAGACTACCTATAATCAAGATAAAACAACTCTCTCAACAGGTGTTACGACACATGCAAAGGACTTTGTTAGCAGTGCCAGCTTCCGCCAGTTTACTCCTAAGTTCACACTTCAATACCTTACGAATAAGGATAATCTCTACTATATCAGTATCACTCGCGGATATAAACCAGGAGGTTTCAATACCATATTCAAGACTGATGCCGAACGAACTTACGACCCAGAATACAGCTGGAACTATGAAGTTGGAACACGTTTGAAGTTCCTTAACGGGCGATTGACTGCTGAAGCTGATCTCTTTTATATAGATTGGAGACACATGCAGACAACCTATACCGTTCCTGGTGTGGGTAATGTGATTGCTAATGCAGGTCATACTGACAGCAAAGGATTTGAGCTTTCATTGGCTTATCATCCTATAAAAAGCTTGCAACTTAGCCTGAACTATGGTTATACCCATGCACGTTACTTGGAATACAAGAAGAGTGCAAGGGAGGATTTCTCGGGTAACAGACTTCCAATGGTACCCAACCACACGCTATCTCTCAATGGGACATACACCATTATGCCTGCAGGATGGTTTGATAAGATTATCTTCAACACGGGTTTAACAGGACTCGGACGTATCTATTGGGCTGATGATAACATCGTCCGACAGAACTTCTATGCTACACTCAACGCCAAAGTAAGCCTCACAAAAGGCATATTTACATGGGAGGTGTGGGGCAAAAACCTCACAGCAACGGACTATATGGCTTATGGATTCAAAGCTTCACAAGGCAATTATGCACAGAGAGGAAAGCCATTAACATTCGGAACTGCGGTAAGTGTGTCTTTTTAAGGAGCTAAAAGAATTAAGATTGTTAAAACTTTGAGAGATGTTAAGGAGACAGAAGGAACCAGGGAGAGTTATGGGAAGTTATAATCCAATAGCGGAATCCTCATATATTAAAGGCAACAAGGATAATCCTTATAACCCAGGACGACCATACCTACTACTCCATACTACAACAGTATCGGCTTAAATACTCTAACTACTCAGGGCCACTTCAACCTCTCAAGGCCTCTTAAGCCTTTCAAAAACAAAAACATTATGAACACTAAGAAACTAAGTTTAGGGACATTCTTCTGTCTTTACATAGCACAGATGGTACCATCTTCCTTTCTCATGACGGCCCTACAGGTCATCATGAGAGAAGGAAACTACAGCTTGGCAACGATAGGATTGCTGAATCTCGTCCGTCTTCCGTGGACTCTAAAGTTCCTATGGTCGCCCTTCGTCGACCGACATTGCATCACAGTGGGCGACTACAAACGCACAATCATAGCAACAGAACTTATCTATGCCATTGCATTACTGGCTACAGGATTACTCAATATACACTCTGAGATGATGCTTATCATCATCCTTGTCATTATCTCCATGCTTGCTTCAGCAACACAAGACATTGCTACGGATGCACTCGCCATCCTCTCCTTCAAGAAGACCGACCGCAGTATGCTCAACAGTATGCAGTCTATGGGAGCTTTCGGCGGTGCTGTCATCGGTAGTGGAATACTCCTCATAGCCTTGAAAAGCTATGGTTGGAGCACAGTGGTAACCTGTCTGGCAGCCTTTGTCTTGATGATGATTGTACCCTTAGTACTGAACAAACATATCACGATTGAGACTGAAAAGCCTACCAATCGTGCCACATGGACGGACATCTTCAAGTTCTTCAACCGAAAAGAAATACTCCCACAACTCGGCTTCTTAGTACTCTACTACATGGGAATCATTGGAATCCTCTCCATGATCCGCCCTTATCTCGTTGATAAAGGTTACGACATGAAAGAGATTGGCTTCCTGATGGGTATCGTCGGAACATCCGCTTCATTCGTCATGGCGTGGTTCTCAGGTATACTTATTCGGCGTATCGGAATTCATAAGGCGCGCATTATCGTTGGAGCAATGATAATCCTTGCTCCAACTTACTTCCTTGCAACAACTTTCATGGAGTATAATAAGGTGGCATTCCTCATCGGACTCATGTATCTCCAGGGCTGTTATGGTTTGGCAACCGTCGTTCTTTACACTACTTCCATGCAATGTGTCCGACCAGGAAGAGAAGGAACTGACTTCACCATACAGATCGTTATCAGCCACCTGACGGGTCTGCTTGTAGCCGTATTGGCAGGAAGCATTGCCCACCTCACAGGCTATCGTGGTCTTTACATTGCCGAAACAGCTGTTGCCATACTTAGTTTCTTCTACGTTCTGTTGGCGTTCAAACACAATCACACTTCTTAAACAGATCCTATACTCCTGTATAAATACTCCTTGAGAACTCTTTATAAGATACTATCAAGGGACATTCCAGATATCTGATATGGGTATAGACAAAGACGCCCATCCTCTTATAAGGATATACAACATCCCCTTCCAACCGCTGAATATCACTCATAACCCATATTAAAGAATAACCAGAGAAAACGAAATGTATAGGTTTTGCATTTTGTTTTCTCTGTTTTTCTTTTGTTTTCCCCAGGGTTTTGTCTTCTTTTTACACGTGTGTTATCATTTTATCTAAGCGTGATAATTAATTATCTAAGCGTGATAATACTTTATCTAAGTCGTGATAAAACTTTATCACGCTTAGATAATATAGAAACATACGTATTCTGCAAATACAAAATAGGCACATATAGACTACAAAAGACGCAGAAACAAAATGCAAAGACCGTATATGAGCGTACAGAACAAAGCACTGAAACCTGCTAAGGGGTACAACTTACTCTGTCAAAGCACAGAGTAGTTGCCTTGGGAGGTTGCTCCATAAAGCATAATAGTGCAGCCAAAGAGAAATGGTTTTCCTATTGAAACGTCCCTCAATAGTCCTTTAAAGCAATCATTCCCCACTCTACTCCTTCTTAATCTAAGCTTATTCACAAAATGGGTAATTGCATTCTAAGGTATATTCATACTTGAGTTCGGGATAAGTTTAGTATGAAAAAAGTTCCAACTGCCTTGATTTTTCCACATACACTGGCAGTGCCTCTGGCTTGTTCTCAAAGAAGCA
>QWCZ01000052.1_pt1 | contig 64504 bp, 64 predicted proteins | sample 1972651 | NCBI WGS metagenome assembly QWCZ01 (sample SAMN09866695, study PRJNA288562) | Human oral metagenome isolate pre1_saliva, whole genome shotgun sequencing... | isolation source: mouth | host: Homo sapiens | place: USA: California
AACTTTCTGTATCTCCTATTTCTTCTTCAAGATATTTGAAAACCTCAACTGCTTTACGTAAATATTCTTGATTTTTTTCAGAAGAATCAAGCCAATACAAATTATTATAAGCTCTTCCTAATTCACTAAGAACAGCTGTTGTTTTCTGTTGATGAGGTAATTTTTCTATAAATTCAACAATTGCTTGAATGTGGTCATCCTCATTCCATTTGTCTATTTTAGCTAATATTTGTTGTTCTGTCATTATTATTTGTTTTTGAAAGTAATTTTTAGGAAAGAATTTTATACTAAAGAAGAAGTTAAGTAAAGTGTATAAAATAAAAAAAGGCAAGCTACCTACATCGCACCGCTACAACCTTATACCTTTGCTGCGTTCCCACCCTGGAGGATTCTAAGGGAGCTGGTCGTGTAGGACTTGCCGAGTGCAAAGGTACAAAAAAAATAATAATCTGCAACCTTATTCCAATATTTTTTTGTACTTTTACGCAAAATTTTTCTCTGAATCTATTTTATCTTTTTTATATACTTATAAAGTATTAAAAATCAATTGTTTAATTAAAAAAATATTTTTATGACAACCAATCAAACTTTTACCATGATTAAGCCAAATGCCGTAGAAAAGGGGCATACTGGGGCTATTATTGACCAAATCATCAAGGGTGGCTACCGAATTATAGCCCTTAAGTATGTATGGCTCAGCCAAAGGGAAGCAGAGAAGTTTTACGAAATCCACAAGGAACGCCCTTTCTTTGCTGAGTTGGTGGCTTTCATGTCGCGTAGCCCTATTGTAGCGATTGCTTTGGAAAAGGAGAATGCTGTAGAAGCTTTCCGCGAATTTATCGGAGCTACAGATCCAGCCAAGGCGGCAGAGGGAACTATCCGTGCCAAATATGGGGAGAGTGTAGGAGAAAATGCCATTCATGGCTCTGACTCCAACGAAAACGCCCAAAGAGAAATAGGATTTTTCTTCTCTGGGCGTGAGGTTTATTAAGTTTCAGTGGTCGGTCTATAATAGACTGACCACTGACTACTAAAATTCTTTTATCAGGTACAGATATACAGGAAAGTGGTCTGAGTACCCACCTGTATAACTTCCATTGGCATAGCTACGGAAAGGATAGCCCGCATACTTACCAGAAGGATTGGCCAGCTCTGGACTATTGAATACTCCTGCTTTCCAATATTTATAACCTTCTGCTTCTTTAGCCAAATAGCCATAGGTGAGGACAAACTGGTCAAACAAGCTCCAGCTATCACGATAAGCTAAGGTACCTATTCCCTTTTTGTACATATTTTCCATAGGGTTATACAAGTCTCCTTGTTGTACTTTCTTCTTATCGGCTTTGGTCTTGAGAATCTTTTTGAATCCGGAGTTGGTCGGATCATCATTGAAGTCGCCCATGCTGATTACCTTTGCCATAGGGTTTATAGCCGTTAGCGAATCGAAAATCCTCTTGTTCAGTGCGGCAGCAGCCTCTCTCAAGGGGCGCGAAGCGGCTTCCCCTCCTGAGCGTGAAGGCCAGTGATTGACGATAAAGTGCACTTCCTCCCCATCCATCTCTCCAGAAATGAGTATCTGATCACGAGTATAGCGACGCTTCCCGGCTGCATCTTTTATATCCAAAAAGTGCTTGGAGGTTTTTGTAGGCTTGAATACACTTTGTTTGTAGATAAAAGCCACATCTATCCCTCGGGCATCAGGCGAATTGTAATGTACAATGCCATAATAGTTGTCCTTGAGTGCTTCGGAATTGACCAAATCCTCGACTACTTCTCGGTTTTCTACCTCAGCAAGCCCTACAAAATCAGGCGCTTGCCCAGTCACATCCTTACCTATCTTAGCGATAGTCTGGCCGAGCTTGTTCACATGATCATAGTAGTGCTTACTAGTCCAATGGTCTTTACCGGTAGGGGTTCGATCATCATCAAACTTCTTAGGATCATTGATCGTATCAAAAAGATTTTCTACATTGTAGAAAGCCACCGTACGTATCTTGTACGTTTTGTTTTGCGCTTGCAATAATAAGCTATTCAAAATCAATAAAATAGTAAATGGTAAATAGATTTTTCTCATGTGAATTACTTTTGTGCAAAGATACGTTTTTTCTTGAAATATTAAAACAATACCACTGTTTTAATACCTCGTGTTTAAGAGTGCTTTTATAATTTCTTTATCAGGTATATATGCTTCTTCTACTTTGATAAGGTCTTTTCCTTCAGGAGTTTCTATCCTTCCATCTATTAATTTGTCTATTACATTATTTTTTAGCAACCTCTTTGATAACTATAAATCGTCTTTATCCTAAGAATAGGTATTTTTGCACAAATATAGAACTAAAAAGCAAAAAAGCAATACTTTATATAAATTGTTTTACTTCTGAAATTCCCCGACCATTATGCGTCCACCACTCTCTGGAGAAGCTTGAATCCTATTTTTGCCGACAAATATACAAAATAATTCGTATATTTGCACCTAATTTTTCACTTTATTATGGCAGACGATAAAAAAATCATCTTTTCCATGAATAAGGTTAGCAAAACCTATTCATCGACAAACAAACAGGTGCTCAAGGATATCTACCTGAGTTTCTTCTATGGGGCTAAGATTGGTATTCTGGGGCTTAATGGGGCGGGTAAGTCGTCCCTATTAAAAATTATCGCCGGAGTTGACAAAAACTATCAGGGAGAAGTGGTCTTCGCCCCTGGCTATACGGTGGGTTACTTAGAGCAAGAACCGAAGTTGGACGAAGAGAAAACCGTCATTGAGGTAGTGCGCGAGGGAGTGGCCGAGACGATGAAGCTCTTGGAGGAGTTCAACCATATCAATGATCTCTTTGGTCTGGAGGAGAACTACTCCGATCCGGACAAGATGCAAAAACTCATGGACAAACAGGCGGAACTACAAGACAAGATAGATGCACTGAATGCTTGGGAGATAGACAACCAGCTGGAAGTGGCTATGGATGCACTCCGCACCCCTGATCCTGATACCCCTATCAAGGTACTCTCAGGGGGAGAACGCCGTCGTGTAGCCCTCTGCCGCCTGCTCTTACAACAACCTGATGTATTGCTCTTGGATGAGCCTACCAACCACCTCGATGCTGAGTCTGTTCTATGGCTCGAACAACACCTACAACAATATGCAGGTACGGTGATCGCTGTAACTCACGACCGTTATTTCTTGGACAATGTCGCTGGCTGGATCTTGGAGCTTGACCGTGGGGAAGGGATTCCTTGGAAAGGTAATTACTCCTCTTGGCTCGACCAAAAGGCAAAACGCCTTGCCCAAGAACAAAAGGCAGAAAGCAAGCGCCAAAAGGTACTCGAAAGGGAGCTTGAATGGGTGCGACAAGGGGCTAAGGGACGACAAGCTAAGCAGAAAGCCCGCTTGCAGAACTATGACCGCCTGCTCAGCGAAGACCAAAAACAATTGGAAGAAAAGCTCGAAATATATATCCCTAATGGACCTCGCTTGGGTACCAATGTGATAGAAGCTCGCCATGTAAGCAAGGCTTTCGCAGATAAGCTCTTATACGACGACCTGAACTTTGTACTCCCTCAGGCGGGAATCGTAGGGGTAATAGGTCCTAATGGAGCAGGTAAGTCCACCATCTTCCGTATGATCATGGGCGAAGAAAAACCCGACAGTGGAGAATTCCTCGTAGGGGATACCGTAAAAATCGCTTATGTAGACCAGACTCATAAGAATATAGATCCTGAGAAAAGCATCTGGGAGAATTTTTCTGATGGACAGGACTTAATCCTTATGGGAGGGCGACAGGTGAACTCTCGTGCTTACCTGAGCCGCTTTAACTTCTCGGGTAGTGACCAAAACAAGAAAGTGGCTACACTTTCCGGAGGGGAGCGCAACCGCCTCCATCTGGCTATGACGCTCAAGGAAGAAGGAAACGTACTACTCTTAGATGAGCCTACCAACGATCTGGATGTCAACACCCTACGCGCCCTCGAAGAGGGATTGGAGAACTTTGCCGGATGTGCTGTGGTGATCTCACACGACCGTTGGTTCTTAGACCGTATCTGCACTCATATCTTGGCTTTTGAGGGTGATTCTCAAGTGTATTTCTTCGAGGGAAGTTTCTCCGAATACGAAGAAAATAAGAAAAAACGCTTAGGCAAGGAGGTCACTCCTACCCGTATCAAGTACAAAAAGTTAGTCCGATAAAAAAACAAGGGCATTGCCTCAGAGGCAATGTCCTTTTCTTAACAAATGAACAAACTAATATTATTTTGAAAACTCTACCTTGATGATCACCACCCCGTTGAGTCCTTTATCTTTGAAATCTTCTGTACGTTTGGCACCTTTCTTGAATACTGTAGTGGAATTGACTTTCGTAATTTTCGAAAGCTCGCTTTGCGAATATTCCATTACATCTTTGTAATTGACCAATACCAAAGGGTAAGCCTCTGTTCGTTTTTGATTCTTGTTTATATATGCTTGATAATCACGGAGTGATTTCTTTAGTTTCGTCTTGAGGGTTTCATCCAAGTATTTTTCTCCACCTTGGAGTGCTTCTGTTGAGGAAGTTGTAGCAGTACTTCCTCCTTGAGCCAATTCGGTATTAACTACTCTTTGGCCTGTACGAAACTCTTCCGATTTACGTTTTTTCTCTTCTTCCTTCGCCTTTTTCTCTGCCTCTTTTTGGGCATTGTATGCAGCTATTTCACGTGCGTACTGTTGCTTGGCCTCATCTTCTGCTTTCTTCTTAGCTTCCTCCTCAGCTTTTCTCTTTTCTACTTCCTTCTGTATGGCTTGCTTACGCTCAAGTTCCGCCTTTTCTTTCTCGGCTTTTTCTTTGGCTAAGCGAGCTGCTTCCTTCTCGTATTCAGCTTTTTTCTGTGCTTGCTGCTCCTTTTCCTTAGCTTTTTTCTCTGCCTTTTCCTTCTCTGCTTTTTGCTGTGCTGCTAATACTTCTTCGTAGTTGGCATCAAAAATAGGTTTCCCTTCTGCTGTCCCAAAGTTATAGTTGAAAAAGAAGACAGGACGGGTATCCTTAGTAGGTTTTGCTTTTCCAAAGAAAGCACACCAAGAAGCATTGATTCTCAGGTAGTACCCCCACCCTTCGAAATAGCGGGTATAAGTATAGTTCTTAAAACCAAATAGCTTGGTATTAAGGTTGTAATTACTTACCTTGAAAGCAGGGCTACTGGTCTCTATATACTTGATCTTATTGCTCTTATCCACCCCAAGAAAATAATCTACTTTCTCTACAGTAGTTTTTTCTTTTCTAAGAAAACCCAGTGGAGTCTCCAGGGTTTCATTCAGGTGAGAATCTTTCCAAGTCTCTTCTAACTTGGGCTGTGCAAAAGTAAAGAAAGAAGCACAGCAACATAAAGCTGTTAAAAATACTTTCATTTGTCTAATAATATAAAATTTTTGATTAAAAACTATTTTATGGCGCAAATATACAAAAAATAAAAATATAAAAATATAAAAACTTTTCCACATTATGTAAAGGTTTTTATATTTTCATTTATTCATAATTTATATTCTCTGCTATAGATCATCTTTTTCGAAAACTACCCCACCTATCTTATTAAAAATCAACACCATTAATCATTAATATAGTTTTCTATATATTTCTTCAGGGGTTGTGGTTGTTGGGAAAGGTGATCTTGGATAAATTTTCTATCTTCCTCTATATTAGCACGATAGGGAACTATTTTAGGCAAATGCTCCTGCACACTTAGGCGTATCATGCGTAGCTCTATATTCTGAGGTTCTTTCCCTATAGCTCCCTCTATCAGTGCCTTTCCTTCCTTGAGCATCGTGCGGAGTTTTCCTGATTGTTTGGAATACATCATCAGAGAAGCTCCCTTGTAGGCTTCCTTGACAGAAGTATCCATGGTAGCCCCTTGCATAAGCTGGTAGAATCGCTCCTTCTGCTCCTTACTCTCTGAAGCGGTTGTATATGCCTTGCGTATCTCCTCTATGGATTGGGCTTGTATACAAAAGGTACTTAGAAAAAAAAACAAAAAAACTCTTAGCATAGTTTATAGGTATTGGTGAGTTTCAGGGCTACAGTATCGCCAAAGGAGGTTGTATTCTTAACGACTATCGTATCAGGATGCTCCGTAAGTTCCAACTGTAGGGTGAGCTCTCCTGCTGTGTTAGGATTGATTAGGGTCATGAACTTCACCTGTGAGGTCTTGCTCAGAAATAGTTTCTTTTGAGTAATTTTTTCTGTAATATTCTTGATAATCTGCAACATACACACTCCAGGGGTTACAGGATTGTCCGGAAAATGCCCTGCAAAAATCGGATGAGCAGCATTGAGGGTAATACGGCAAAGGTATTTTCCCTCTCCTTGTGACTCTATTTGATTAAGTGTATAAAAGTTTTCTAACATAATTTATTTATTTTCATTACAATACGTCCAAGGTAATTTTTACTGGCACAGTGTGATGCTCTATGACTATCTGTGAGAGTTCTCCTGCTGCCTTATAGTTAGCTGCAAAAGTGGTATAGTGTTTTGAGCCTTTTATATTCTCCTGTTTGTATATTTTTTTATCTTGATTTTCGAATAGATACACCTTTCTTTTTCCTTCTGTTGCCACATAAGCGACCTCTTGATTATGGGTATACTTATCTGCGTACCTATCTGCTTGTAACAAATCCTCGAAGTCTCGCTGAAGCAGTCTGATGAGTGGTTTCCTATCCAAGGCTTCAGTTATATATTCCACCCGCCAACCTTCCCCTATTCTATAGTAGAACTGGAAAAGTGTATTGCCAAAATCGGTAATCAAGGCGATTCTATAGTTATCGGTAACTGTTTTTATCGCCAACACTCCATTGAAACTATGTCCATAAGCCTCAATCGTGGCTCTTAGCTGGTGCTCTCCTATATCAAAATAAGGATGGGTTATCTTCTCCCCTGCTTTTCCCTTTTGATAGCCCTCTGGCAAAGAAAAAGAGGCTCCACAACTGAGTAATAAGAGGAAGATACTATAGCTTAAAAGTCGCTTCATCAATAGGAGTATTGAATTGTTGGTGGGTAAAGGTAATCTCGGTATAGTCATCAGTGGGTTCTATAAGCTTGACACGCCCTACGGTGGCGTCAGGAGAGAAAAACAAATGTATCTCCTTGATATACTTGAGCAAGGTCTTGTCCTTGGGCAAAAGTTTTGTCAAGGTTTCTTTCCCCGAAGTGAAAAAAGTAACGGCAAACTCTTTTTGGTCGAACATATCTCCACTTACTGAACGAGTAATCAACTGATTAATCTTTTTAAAAACTTTATTATCGGCCTTCATCTGTGACACCTTCCCCGCATCGTCTACTTTGATATTATCTCCCTGGAATACAATACGATAGCTATAGGGGGTGGTATAGCTCCAGTTGAGCTTGTCTGGCTTGGAAAAGGCCATTTCACCCTTGGTTTCCATATCCTTGGACATAAACTCCAGATGTTTCTTCTGAACAAAAGAAGCCTGCATCGTTTTGATAGTCTTATTCTTCTCCACTACTTTCTCTTTGAAAGCATTTGCTTGCACTTGTGTTAGGGGTTGTTGTCCCCAGAGCAGAGTGGTGCATAACAGGCTCAGTAGTATGTATATTTCTCTCATAAATCAATTCTTTAGTAAGTCACTTACAATAACTATGCCATAAGTTTAGCTAAGACAAGGACGAATAAAAGCATCCAATTGGTCAAACTCAATCAGGAAAGCATCATGTCCATGTATGGAGTGAATCTCATGATAGGTGGTCTTCTTGCCCATTTGCTTTAGTGCCTCATAGGTCAATCGGTTTTCCTCTGGGACAAAGTACAAATCGGTATCGGTAGCTATAATGTGTATTTGAGTGGTAATAGGTGCCATAACCTGAGCAAATTCCCCTCTGTCCTTACAAATATCAATAGTTTTAACCAGCTGATTCATAAGCTTATAAGCTTCCAATGTAAAGCGGTTTTGGAGTTTTTCCCCATGATGAAGTAGCCATGTCTCAGTATTGAAGAGGTTTCGCTCTATATTGATACTGCGGTCGAACTTTTCCTTGAGCGAAGCTGGAGTACGGTAACAAAGCATAGCGTGCATACGGGCATCATGTAGGGGATTATTCCCTTCCAAAAGGCGCTCTTGGATCAGGCAGTTGGCGATAACCCAGTCGGTAGTCTTCCAGTCGGTAGCCACGGCAAAAAAGTGAGTAACATATTGGGGGGCAAGTGCCAACATCTCCCATGCGATACCCCCGCCTAAGGAGCTCCCCGAAAGAATATCCACATGCTCCACTCCCAATAGTTCCAAACCTAAAAGAAAGATACGCGCTACATCGCGGGCTGTCCATGCCTTGTAGTCCGTAAGGAGTTCCCCCTTGCGATAGCCATTCCCTGGAATATTGAAACAGATCACCGTATGAGTCAGCGTATTAAAGGGTTGCCCCTCCCCTACGGTTTGGTTCCACCACCCCTCCTTACCAATCACCTGGGAGTTGCCCGTTAGTGCATGATTGACCACAATCACAGGAGCCTCTCCCAAGGGTTGCCCAAAAAGCTGATAAGTAAGTTTTATCTTAGGGTACACTTTCCCTGAAAGTGTAGTAAAGTTATTGATTTCTATATATTTGAGCTCATCCATAGTTTTATTTTTCTATATTTTTTAGCTTTTGTATTGATTCATAGGCTTTTATTATTGCTTGTTCTTTTATTACCCTTTTTTTCAATAATGATAGACGAACAGACTTAACATTTGCTAGTTCAAGACTACTAAATAAATTAATTCGAATTGCTTGATCTATTATTTGTTTCCAGTCATCCTTAGTAAATAATTGTAATCTATCATAGATAGCTTTTACTTCTAAAGATTCTTTCTCTTCCAAATCTGAAAAACCTTTCATCTCTTCTATAAATAATTGATTTTTATTTAAATATTCAAGTATCTTTTCACCAAAAGCTATTTCTTTTATAGACAAATTTTTACTATTTTTTATCTTATTAAAAATATCAGAAACTAACATATAATCAAATCTCTCTGATTGGTGTTCTTTTAGATAATTTCTAAATCCATCCCAAAACTTAATCCCTAATTTTTGGATTTCACTAATTACAAAAATTGTATCTTCTGCATTGTTTGTATCTATTCCTTTTTCATCCTCTCTTTGTGCTTTTTCCTCATCTGAAATAAGATAAGTCTCTAATATTTTTTCTATATTTTCAGGATAATTTGTTTGTTTTAGCTTCTCCCAAGACGAATTTCTCTTTGCATATTCAGAAATCAAACTATTTTTAGCCTCTTCCACAAAATGATTATATACAAATATCAATAACTTTTTTAATTGATTACTCAATACATCATCTATTTTTTGTTGTTCATATATTTGCCATAAATTAATCCTATTATGCGTTAAGAAATGAAAATAAGACAATGTATAAGCAACTGTAAATGACTTCAAGTTTGTATCACCTATAGCATCAATATTTTTTCTTCCAAACAATTTATCTGTTGTTTTAAAAAGAATAGCATTTGCTATAAGTTTTTTATAAAAATTATCTCCCAATAACCCGTTTTTTGCAACTGAATTATTTATTTTCTTAATATAATGCACAAAGTTCTTTTGAGAGCCTGTAGCCACAAAATGAGGCTCCATATCCCATATATTTAGAAACTTAGCTATATCTGATTTTACAAACTTCAAGTAAGGAGGATTTTGTTCCTTAAATTTTTTCTGTTGTGAAGGAGTCTGTTTATTTAAAATCTCTCTATATTGTCCATTTGTCCTTTCAAAGAACCATAATAGAGACTGATTCTTATTTTCTGGATTTATTACATATTTTTTTCTTGAAAGACTTTCTATTTGAATGAAATAAGGATTGTTTGATGAGAGATCCAATTCTGAAACTTTGTTTTGACTATTAGCAAAACGTGAAATATTGGGAACTTCAATATTCTTTTGTTCTTTGTCTTTAATGACTGTTAGCTTCATTTGTACAAAAATCTTAGTCAAATCCACTTCTTTAAATTTTTTTTGCGTGTGATACAAAGAAGCCGTAGTTTGACCTCCATTTACTATCTGAAAATCATTAAGTTTAGTAATAAGAATCTTATTATTGATTATTTTAGTTTCTACCTTTTCTGCTGTTGCTGTAATTCCATTGTTATAGGGTAAAAACATTTGAGGTTTAAATCTAATTGTATCTCGAATACCTTTGTTGAACTTTCCTGCTTGTCCTAAGAAAGCTCTCACATTACTTTCTAATAATTCATTAGAATACTCTTTATATAGTTTAGCCAATACTTCACCTGGTATAATTGCTAAATAACAATCATACATTTGATCAATATTAGGCACTTGTAAACATTGCAATCCTTCTATTTCAGGGGTAAAAGTTTGGAAATCTATCTCTATAGGTTCATGAGTACTATCTGAAACTTTTAGCCTAAAAAGGCGCTCTACATCCCATGTATGAACAAAGATATCTATCCCTTCTATTTCTATTTTTTCTTTTTCATGATAAGAAAAACCATTTATAAGAAAATAGATATTAATTCTATCAAATTCCTTTCCTTGTTGCCCAATAATTTGTAATAGCTGAATTAATTCTGTATGTGATGAGTCTATATAATCTATATGAGATTTCAAAGCTCCCTTTATAAATTTTTTTATTTGATTAAGTGTTTTAGTATAGTCTTCTTTAGTGATATTATAATCATATGTGTTTTTACAAAATGTTATAAATAAATCAAGCGTTGTGTAATATTTCTTTTTATGACTATCTTTAAAACTATCTTTCAGACAATAACCATTAATTTTCCAATCAACTCCTCCTTGACTATTCGGATGGATATAAGAAAGCACTCTTGCTCCTTCTGTTTTTCCTATAGATTCAAAGATTTCTATACAATATTCTGTAAATTTATCTTCAAAGCTAGTTCCTTGTTCTTCCGAATAAACAAGAGATGCTATATCAGACTTCAATTCATCTATATAATTCTCTAATGCTCTTTCCATCATTAAAATTTAAAAATATTTCTTCAAAAGGGATTTTATAACTTTCTATTGCTGAGATTTCTATTGAATAAGAGACATCATAGACTCCTAATGACAAATCATTTTTTGTTATCTTAGGAAAATTCGGAGTTATTTCAAAAACAAATATCTCTTTTAGAGAATACTTTTTAGTATATACATCAGTATCTTTATCAAAATAACCGTTCAACTGTAATTTAGCATTGAAGAGTTCTAAATGTTCTTTTATAAATAATTTTTGTCTTATTTCTTGGATTATGGAATTCAATGAAATACTCCCATTTTTTACCTCTTCAGCAGTATATAATACAAGAAAAAGATTTTTTAAACTTCCTATATCCAATTGTCTTTCATTAGATATCCTAATTTTAGGTTGCTTGGCTGTAGTAAATTTTACTTCCACTCCAAAATTTTCTAAAATAAAATCCTTAGATTGTAACTCTATCTCTGTACTTGTCCAATAACTTACAGCATGGCCATTCATTTTAGGATGATCTAATAGAGCTTTTAGAAACAATAGTTCTCCTACAAGTCCTTTTTGTTGTTGGCTTGTAAGCGCTTTAAGGCTAATTTTTTCAAATAATTTTTTCCATTTAGAAATAATATTCAAAATCACCACTACCACCTCTTTTTGAGTCATATTTCTTTGAATACCCTCTAATACATTCTGAATAAACAAAGAAAATACATCTTTCAAATCATTATCCAATAGGTAAATATAAATTTCATTCTTATTAGTATCTGGTAGAATAAAAATCTCAATTCCTATAAAACGATAATTTTTAAGATCTGGTATTACAACCTCTTTTGATAAAGACAATATTAATATACGTTGCTTTGTTATATTATTTACAGCTATAAAACAATCAAAATCAACTATTTCTCTTATTTTTTTCTTAGTAATAATATTGCTATTAGATGATAGTTGTTTCTCCCAAATTGTATTTATATCAATCATACATTATCTGTTTCTGGATTATCATCATCTTCCATTACCTCCTTATCAAAATCATTACTGATAGTAACTGTATAAGATACCTTCACTTCATCATTAATTCTTGGGAAATGTAAACTATAGCCTATTATTGGAATATGATTATCTACATCAGGAGTTGCTCGTTCATCTAAAGCATATATAAGGAGTAATCCTTTTTTCTCTTGAGATCTATTGCCCTTTATCTCCTCATTTGTCTTAGCATCCTTTTTATACAAATCAACTTGGCGATCTTTTAGATCATCTATCTGATTTTTAGGAATCAAGTAATAATCACTTTTTCTCATATTTTTAGGATGATTACGTACACTACAAGCCAATGTAAGAGTTTCCCCATTATAAGTTAATTGATAAGTCATCGGATCATCTTTTGGGGATCGTGTAGCATCAGGATTATTCTCATATCGGTTAATAAACACCTTGTCATCAGTATTGGCTACAATTGCAATTGTCCATTCCTTTATTTTGTGATTTTTTTCTTGTTCTTTTATATATTTACTTAAAGTTGCATTATTAATACTCGGTTGTTCTATTTTAAAAGAATCTATGAAATTACATATCATCTCTACTGAGGCTTTAGGATATAATAAGTATTTTATTTTTCCTTTACTATTTTTTACTCTATTTTCTTCTGTAGGAAGTCCTATAGTGTCAATCAGTGTTTTAAATACATTAAAATTATTCTCTATAGCTGATTTTGTTTTTAACAAGCTATAGGTCTGTGGATTTTCTCCTGAAAATGAAATTTCAATAGCTTCTGTAAAATACAGTTTGTTTAAGCTAGTGATTGTAAGCAGTCCTGAATGATTTCTTACTTTCAATCGAAAATCTTTAGGTCGTTGATGTGTTATTGTCATCTCATCAAAATCATTCCTCATTTCCTCGGTAGCCATTGTAATATGGTTAAACCATTCAAAAATTTGTTGTGTAGTATAGAGCCTACACAAATCTACATAACCTGGACGATAACCAAACCAACGCCCCATTTGCATCAGAGAATCATACATACGAGTAGTACGAATATAATAGGATATTGATAACCCTTCTAAAGTAATACCTCTAGATAAACGGCTACCTCCTACAGCAATTACAGACAAACCTCTTTCATAACGACCATAGTCTATTTCTTCAATATTGTGATATTCCAAATTTGCGGTAGAGCGAGTTCCATGTACTGCTCTTACTTCTATTTTTAAGCAGGCTTTTTTAAGTTCTTTCCTCACTTCTTCCCAAGAATGTCTCTTAATTTTTATATCTGTATAATCAAGATTATCTAATATATTTTGAGTCGTTGGTAAGAAATCATTTTCGAATAAGTCTTCTAATTCTTTCAAAAGAGTTTCATCCTCACTCTCAATGGCATTCTTATATTCCTTAAGTTTTTCATTTACTAAGTAAGCAATTTTATCTATCCATTTCACAAGTAGTGCTGTATGTATAAGCATTGAATTGTGCTTATTCTCATGCCCTCTAACTCTTCTTATTGCACAAGTGAGAATAAAAGATTTTATTGCTTGTTCCAAACTTTTAGGAAGATATTCAGGTAGATCATCTTTATTATCTTTATTTATTGTACTAAAAAAAGGAGGATCAAAGTCAGTTATGGGTCTAAAGATATCCAAAGGCTCTTTTGTAAGTTCTGGATTAGAATTTTCATAACCAAAAATCTTTGCAGCACCAATATAGTTAGAGGGTGCCTTTATATTGATTATAAAATCTCTGGGAAATAAATCCTCCCCTATTTTATACTGTTTCTCTTTTATAATGGTAGTTAATACCTCATTAAATTCTTGAGGAATAAATAAATTAGCATAAGGAGTTGCTGTATAGCCTATAAAAGTATTTTGATTGAAAATATTAACTAATGTTCTGATAAGACGATTAATCGTTTTAACCTCATTTATATCCTTAGAAGCATTTACTGACGCAGCATCCGCTTCATCATCTATAATAAGAGCTGGGACATCAAAGAGCTTAGGAGTCCCATCAACAATCTGTACATTCTGATCTTTAGAAAACCAATCTATTAGATTTTCCAAAATACTCTTATTCTTCTTAATTACAAAAACCACAGGATTTTTACCAATAGGTATATTCAACCTCTTAGCTACTGATTGATTAAAATCTCCCTCTTCATTGTTTTTATAATAAGATGAGGTTAATGAATAAATATCTGTGTTAACTTTATATTTACCTACTCCTATAACTTTAGTACTATTCCCTTTTATAAAATCGGAGCTACTTCGCCCTATATAGCCTGCATCTATTCTTTCTTGTGTTTGCCTCCTCAATGAGCTAATAGTTCCTGCAATAACAATAATCACCTTATACCCTACATCAGTAGCTTTATTGATAAGCCCCACATAATTAGAAGTTTTCCCAGATTGTACGTGCCCCACTACCATTCCTCTCCTATCCCAAGAGCCTTTTTTCCTAGGATTAACACATTTGTCAAGAATTTTATCAGTAAAATTATCTAAATCACTTATAGGAAAAGAAGCATCCTTTTCTCTCATATACATCTCATATCTATTCCATAATTCAAATACGATATTTGTATTTGACTTTTCTTCATTCAGCCAAGGCTCTACTTCATCAGAGATTATGGTAATTTCTCCTTTTCCTATATTGAAATCAGCTTTGAGTATCTCAAATAGTTCTTGTTTATCAAAGGTTTCTCCTTCAATAATATTTAAAGATTCTGCTTTTCTAATAGTTTCTAATATTTTCTCGTTAGTTACCTCTTCTTGTGGTGCTCCTAATAAAATATGCACTATATTTCTAGCTCTATCTAATATGTTTTTCATTTCAAATATTCGTTAATTAATGGATATAAGTTAAACGGAACAGCATTCATTATCTGCTGTCTAGCTAATGATGCTGGTACTCCTTGGGAAATATGGATATTATATAGTTCTATAGCTAAATTAATTAGCTCATCTGTTGGTTTTTCTATCTGTTTTTCTAATTCATGTAAGGAAGGATCTTCATTCTGATTACTTAAAATCAATTCAATAGGAACATTTTCTTCTAACAGTTTCAAAGTTTTTTGAACTATTTTTGTGTGTTCTGTATCAAGTAAAACTTTTATAAGAGGATGCTGTCTGTTTATTTTATATTTTTTTATACCTTCTCTTATTTTTTGATCTATCCATAGAGGCTGATAATTTGAATTACCTATTCTATCAATGTCTTTTTGCCCCCTCCAATTATAAATTTTAGCTGATTTGGCAATTGCTATCTTAGAGATTCTATCAAGTTCTTTATGGATCTCTATTGGAGGAGTTGCCGTTGATTTCTTAATATCCAACTTCCAATTAAAATCATTCACATTTGGGAAGTTAATAGCTATTCTTGCTAATTTTGAATAATCTTTTTTCTTTTGAAATCCTAACCAATCTCCTGCCACCAGAAGTCTATTAGCTCTATAAACATAAAACCCTTGCTGCTCAAACCAACCTAAAGAACCTCCTGTTCTCTCATAATTTTCTTTCCCTATCTCGGACATATGTGGAAGTATAAAATATGTAATCTCTACATTACCAAACTGCTCTGTCTGTCCCATCTCTGGTTTGGGATCAAGATTAAGTAAAAAAGGATTACTTGCTTCTATTTCCTCATTTTGAAAAAAAATTTTCAGACTTTTATTTTCTATAAATCTATGAAAAACTAAACTTAGATGCTTTTTTACAGCTACCATCTCTCTATAAAAAACTTTTTTCACTTTTTCATTAGAACTTTCAACATCTCCTACTATTCTATCTAATTTTTCCCACAGAATCAATGTTCCTGAACTCTGAGAATCTATTTTATCTATAAATATTTTATCTGACACATAATCTAATAGCTGCCATTCATTTTCTTGACTAATAAAATCAATGTCCCAACAACGTTTTACTATTTCATTATTTTCTTTTTTTGTAACACATGTCAATCGCTTGCATTGTGAAAAAGAGGCAGTTTTTAAGCCCATCCCGAAACGTCCTAGATCCTTTTCTTTTCTCTCTTCGTCAGGATTTTTACTTCCCGGGGTCATCGCTTGCACTAACTCTTCTTTATTCATTCCTATACCATTATCAAAAATAGTTATATAAGAATCCCTTCCTTTCCATTGATATTCCAAGAAGACTTTATCCGCCCCTGCCGAAATAGAATTATCAATAATATCAGCAATAGCTGTAGAAAGATTATAACCAAAACTTCTATATGAACTAATAATTGATTTAGGATTAGGAATTGCTATTTCTGCTTTTGTAATATTCATAACAGTTCCTTTATTTTTTCAGCTATTTTTTCAGCCATTAAAGGAGGTACTGCATTCCCTATCTGTTTAAATGCAGCTGTTCTACTTCCTTCAAAAAAATAATCATCTGGAAAAGATTGTAACCTAGCAGCTTCTCTCACTGTTATAGAACGATTTTGTTTTTTGTCAGGATGAATATAGTAATGTCCATCCATTGCAATATGAGCAACTACAGTATGTGATATTCCTTGACCATTAACTACTTGAAATCGATTAGAAAATGATTTTGTATTATTGTGTTTTATTAATCTATCTGGTAGTTTTGCATAGTTCAAACGCTTACCTTTTTCCCATTCTTCTACTGCTATTCTATAAATCTCCAAATCATTTTCATTATTTGGTCTGGCTATATGCTGTGTAACAAAGTCTAAGCCATTTCTTATCTTTGCTCTCCTCAAATATTCAGTAGGTTCCTTTACATATTTTACAGCATTAAGTGTCCCTTGTCCATTGTTCAAATACTTCAAATCTGAGAATAAATCTCTTAATACTTGATAATTATCTTCCTCTTCTCTTAAAAATTCTGGATATGACAATCCTAATTCTTTTTTCCAACCTATAATAATTACTCGTTTCCTATCTTGTAAAACACCAAAATCCTTTGCATTTAGAAAATGATTCTCATTAGGAGGAAGACTTACCTCATATCCTATTTCTCTAACTGCATCAAGAATATCTTTTAGATGCTGACCATTACTCGCTGACAATATTCCTGGTACATTTTCAAAAACAAACATCCTAGGTCTATAATATTTTAAAAACTCTACGTAATATTTATAGAGATAATTTCGTGGATCATTCTCCATATTCCTTCTTGCTCGTCCTGCCACAGAATAAGCTTGACAAGGAGGCCCCCCTATTATTAAATCTATTTTTTTTTCCTTTGAATATTCATCTATTTTATTAAAAATAAAAGACAAGGTCTCTTGAGAAATTTCCTTATTAATAACCCTATTTATTATATCATCAGGCACTTCTTTCCAGAAAAGTTGTTTATCTTTATTCTCTGATTTTAAATAATTATAATATTTTTGTTCTTTTCCATTTTCTTTTAACCAATGATAAGCAGCCCTTGTTTTCAAGGTTTCACAAGCATCTTTATTCATCTCTACATGAGCTATTGGATTAAACCCTGAACGTATAAAACCTTCAGATAATCCTCCTGCTCCTGCAAATAAATCTATGTAATTTAAAGATTTCATCTATATGCTAAATTATTCTGCAAAAATACAAAGTTTGTAATACAATAGCAAGTAGTATAAAATATTTTTTTGCTTCAAAAATTACCTTATTACAAACACTTTGTCATCTTAAAATAAAATAGTACCTTTGCCTTGTATTAAAAACATTTTATTACAAGGGGATAATATCCCTATTTTTCAAAAAGTTTTTGCATTGGTAATCAATTATTAAAAATTATGTCACTGACGGTGACACAATTTAAAAGCTCCTATTAGTTTCTACATGAATAACCTCTTTCACGATTATACCTCTGAACAATTTCAGGCACAGGCTTTAGCTGTATTTGCTTTTCAATACCAAAACAATGCAGTATATCAGGAGTTTTGCAATTATTTTGGAAAAACTCCCCAGTCGGTGCATACCCTCTGGGAGATTCCTTTCTTGCCTATAGAATTTTTCAAAAGCAAGGAAGTCTATGCCGCTACTACTCCTTTTGAGGAGGTCTTCACCAGTAGTGGCACCACTGGTAGCCAAACGTCTCGGCACTTGGTAAGCTCTCTTGCCCTTTACAGAGAGAGTTTCCGAAAGGGGTTTGCTCACTTCTATGGAGAGGTAGAAGAGTATATTTTTTTAGCACTGCTTCCTTCTTACCTTGAGCGCAAGGGTTCTTCTCTGATCTATATGGCAGAGGACCTGATAGGGCATGCTCAGAAGGAAAGTGGTTTCTACCTCTACAATCAGGAGGAACTCGCCCAAAAGCTTAGAGTGTGGGATACACAAGGACGAAAGATTTTCCTTATGGGGGTCTCTTTTGCGCTGTTGGACTTGGTAGAACAATACCAGTTTTCCTTAAAAAACACAATTGTCATGGAGACTGGCGGCATGAAAGGTCGACGCAAAGAGCTGATTCGTGAGGAATTACACAGCATACTTTGCAAGGGATTCGGTACAGAGGTAATTCACTCCGAATATGGGATGACTGAACTACTCTCTCAAGCATATAGCCAAGGGAATGGCCTTTTCTATCCGGTGCCTTGGATGAAGATTCTAATCCGAGATAGCGAAGATGCGCTCTCTCCCCTACCCTATGGCAAAATCGGTGGGATTAATGTAATAGACCTTGCCAACTACTACTCCTGTAGCTTTATCGCCACTCAGGACTTGGGCAAGGCTTACCCTGATGGCTCTTTTGAGGTATTAGGTCGCTTCGATGCTGCGGATATTCGCGGTTGTAATCTCTTAGTTTTACAAAATTAATCCTATGGAAAAATGGTTTTTCTCCCCGCAGGAAGCGGGAACCGATGAAGCAGGACGGGGCTGCTTGGCAGGGCCTGTCACCGCCGCAGCAGTGATACTCCCCGAGGACTTCTACCACCCACTGCTGAATGATTCTAAGCAGATGACCGAAAAGCAGCGCAACCTACTACGCCCTATCATTGAGGAGCAGGCGCTGAGCTATGCTGTAGTGCATCTGTCCCCTGAGCGAATTGACCAGATTAATATCCTCAACGCTTCTATCGAAGCTATGCATCAGGCTTTGGATAAGCTGACCCTCACCCCCGAGTTTGTCGTAGTGGACGGCAATCGTTTTAAGCCCTACAAGGAGATTCCCTACTCCTGCCAAGTGAAAGGTGACGGACGCTTTATGCGTATTGCTGCCGCTTCTGTGCTGGCCAAAACCTACCGTGATACGTATATGGAAACCCTTCACGAGCAATATCCTATGTACCATTGGGATAAAAACAAAGGATACCCTACACGCGAACATCGTGAGGCTATCCTTGAGTATGGGGCTTGCGAATATCATCGAAAAACATTTCAACTTATTGATATTCAGTTGAAATTCGAGTTTTAACTATACCGTACGCTGTACTACCTCGAAGAGTTTCCCTGCATCACACTTGATAGTCTTGGAAGGAAACTTCAGTATCAGGGCATAGTCATGTGTGGCCATCAGAATAGAGCGTCCGGAGTCATTGATCTCTCGCATTACCTTCATGATCTCCACACTGGTCTCTGGGTCAAGGTTTCCTGTAGGCTCATCAGCCAATATCAGATCTGGATCATTGAGCAGGGCTCTTGCTATGGCTACACGTTGCTGCTCTCCTCCTGAGAGTTCATGAGGGTGCTTCTGCACTTTGGTCTGCATCTTTACCTTGGTAAGCACACTATTGATACGTGTCTCTATCTTGTGAGCATCTTGCCAGCCTGTAGCTCGTAAGACAAACTCCAAATTGCCAAATACAGTTCTATCCGGAAGCAACTTAAAGTCCTGGAATACAACTCCTATCTTTCTTCTCAGATAGGGAATCTCTGCTTCCTTTAGGGTAGCTAAGTCGAAATCCACCGCCATACCACTGCCTTTCTTCAGTGGGAGGTCTCCATAGAGTATCTTGAGCAAGGAACTCTTCCCGCTTCCTGTCTTACCTATAAGATAGACAAATTCGCCTCGTTCTATAGTGAGGTTAATATCATGTAAGATAAGGTTTTTCCTCTGAAAGATAGAAACATCCTTAAGTTCTACTACTGGTTTTGCCATGTTTGTTCTAATTATGCATACATTGCCTCTATTTCTCGGAAATAGTTCTTGTAAATATTTTTCCTTTTGAGCTTCAGTGTAGGAGTAAGCTCATCATTATTAATAGAAAAAGGGGTGGTAAGCAGGGTGAATTTCTTTATTTGTTCGTAAGAAGCCAACTCTTGCTGTAGGTTCTGTAACCTCTTCTGAAAGAACTCCACTATCTGACTGTTCTTTATCAGCTCTGCATAGTTTTTATACTTCAGGTTCAGCGACTTAGCATATTCAGCCAGCGCATCATAGTTGGGCACTATCAGAGCGGAGACATACTTACGTGCATCGGCTATGATGGCTATTTGTTCTATGAAGCTATCCTTACCTACTTTTCCTTCTATCTGTTGGGGGGCTATATATTTGCCATTGGAGGTCTTCATCAGTTCCTTGATTCGCTCGGTGATGAAGAGATTCCCTTCTTTATCTATATAACCAGCATCCCCTGTGCGCAAGAAACCATCTTCGGTAAAGGCTTTGGCATTTTCCTCTGGGTTATTATAGTACCCTTTGGTAATGGAACCTCCCTTAAGGAGTATTTCGTTATTTTCTCCTATTTTGACCTGCATATTAGGAACAAGTGTTCCTACTGACTTGAGCTTGAACTTATGATCATCCCAACAAGATACCGTCGCGGTAGTCTCTGTCATCCCATATCCCAAGGTGACATTGACACCTATCGCTCGGAAAAAGCGCCCTATAGAAGGTTCCAAAAGAGCTCCTCCACAAGGAATCATCTGGATATTCCCCCCTAAGGCAGCCTTTAGCTTTTGGAAAACAACTTTATCAGCTATATTATAGGCTTTCTGCAAGAGGAAAGAAGGTTTTTTACCTTTTTTCTTTCTGCCCAATTGTATCTTAGCTATTCTGGTTGTTGTAGCAAAAACAAGTCTTTTAAGGATAGATTGCTTCTCTACATTTTCATAGATTTTAGTATAGATTTTCTCCAATAAGCGCGGTACCACACACATATAGTGGGGGCGTACCTCCTTGAGCACTTCAGCTACGCGGTTGGTATCATCTAAGTAGCAGTTGATCACCCCTTTGTGAAGCACATAGGCGACCCACATACGCTCATACACATGGGATAGGGGTAAGAAGGATAGGGAGACATTCCCTTCTACTACTGCCAAGCGATCATCATGGTTGATGAACTGATAGGCTACATTCTCATAATCAATAAGAACTCCCTTAGGATTGCCTGTGGTTCCTGAGGTATAAATAATCGTATAGATATCTTGCATATTGCGCTGGGCAACACGTTCCTTGAGTAACTGGTCGTATTCTTCCCCTTGTCCTGTTCTGAGAAATTGAGATAAAGGCAATACAAAGGTATCTTCCTTATTTAAAAGTGTCTCATTAAAAAGTATAACATACTGCAATCCAGGGCATTGTTCTTTTATTTGCGCTACCTTTTCATATTGTTCTTTTTCTCCTACAAAAAGGATTCTGATTCCTGCATTGTTGATGATATATGCGGCTTGGTCAGCCGTATTGGTAGCATAGATAGGTACTGCACAGGCTCTCAGATGTGCTGCTGCCATGTCCACCATAGTCCATTCGGGAGAGTTGGGAGCAAAAATTCCCACTTTTTCCTGCACTCCTACTTTATGATGTAGTAATGCCTTGGCAAGTTCTTGGATTTTATCGTAAAATACTGTCCAAGACATAGGGCGCCACTGCCCTTCCTCCCAATAGCGAATAGCCTCTCGATCTTTATAATGTGCTGCTTGATAGGCCAATCGGGTAACTAAGTGAAATTTCTCTAAATCCATCACTGTTAGTTTGCGTTTTAAATAGCAAAGTTAGTGTTTTTTCAGTACATAAATCTAAATGAAAAGTTAAATGATTTAAAAGATATCTTCTCCTAAATCGTTGGATAAAAACAGGCCATAGAGATCAAACAAAAAACTTTGACAAGAGGTTTCTTGTCAAAGTTTTTCAGGGAAAAAATCATTATTATTTCTTATGTATCTCTACAAAATACTCATAGAAATATGGTATGGTCTCTATCCCCTTGAAGAAATTAAAGAGTCCGTAATGCTCATTGGGCGAATGGATAAGATCGGAATCATATCCAAATCCCATCAATACGGATTTAGTTCCCAATTCTTTTTCAAAAAGAGCTACAATAGGGATACTACCTCCCTCTGGAGTAGGGATAGGGCGCTTGCCGAAGGTCTTTTCCATAGCTTTTTCAGCAGCTCGGTAGCCATCATTATCTATAGGCATCGCATAGGCGGGTCCTCCACCTAAGGAGGTTACTTTTACAGTAACCCCTTCTGGAGCTATTTGAGTAAAGTATTCAGTGAAGAGAGCTTCTATTTCTTTTGGTTCTTGATCTGGTACTAAGCGCATAGAAATTTTAGCAGATGCTTTGCTTGGAATAATTGTCTTAGCTCCCTCTCCTATATAACCTCCCCAGATTCCATTCACATCCAGCGAAGGACGAGTCGCGGCACTTTCTATCACTGAATAACCTTTTTCTACTTGTACATCGGCTACCCCAAGGTCTTTCTTATATTCCTCTAAGGAGAAAGGTATTTCTGCAAAAAGGGCTCTTTCTTCTGCTGAGATTTCCTTCACCTTGTCATAGAAATGAGGAATAGTAATATGGTTGTTCTCATCATGGAGCTGGGCAATCATCTTAGAAAGCACATTCACTGGATTGGCAACCGCACCTCCATACACGCCTGAATGCAGGTCTTTGTTAGGCCCTGTTACTTCTACCTCCATATAGCTAAGTCCTCGCAGACTTACATTGATGGATGGAATATCGGCAGCTATGATACTTGTATCTGAAATAAGGATAATGTCATTCTTGAGTTTTTCTTTGTTTCTTTCGACAAACCAGCCCAAGTTCTTAGAACCTACCTCTTCTTCTCCTTCTATCATGAACTTGACATTACATGGGAGCTTACCTTCCTTGACCATGTATTCAAGGGCTTTCACATGCATGAACATCTGCCCTTTGTCATCACAGGCTCCTCGAGCAAAAATAGCCCCATCGGGATGTAGTTCAGTTTTCTTAATCACAGGTTCAAAGGGATCGGTATCCCATAGTGCTACAGGATCGGCTGGTTGTACATCATAGTGACCATATACTAGTACGGTAGGTAGGTTATCTCCTACATGTTTCTCTCCGTACACCACGGGGTTTCCTGGGGTCTCACATACTTCTGCTTTATCACAACCTGCTGCAAGAAGAGCTTCTTTAATCCATTGTGCTGTTGCTTCTATAGAAGGCTTATAGGATGAATCCGCACTCACTGAGGGCATTCGTAATAGGGCAAACAACTCGCTTAAAAAGCGTTCTTTGTTTTTTTCAATGTAGTTTTTTATATCCATATTTTTCTAATTGTTAATTATCAATTGTTAATTGTTATCTTTTATAGTGGTTGGTAGTTTGGAGCCACTAACAATTCCCATTATCTATTATTCCCACTCTATCGTTGCAGGTGGTTTTGAGCTGATATCATAGACTACTCGGTTCACTCCTTTCACTTTATTAATAATCTCATTGGAGACTTTTTGCAAGAACTCATAAGGGAGGTGTACCCAGTCGGCTGTCATACCATCGGTGCTCTCTACCGCTCTTAGGGCAACACACTTTTCATAAGTGCGTTCGTCCCCCATCACTCCTACACTATTGATAGGCAAAAGGATAGCACCTGCTTGCCATACTTTATCATACAAACCGTTGTCCTTAAGGGAGTTGATAAAGATAGCATCTACCTCCTGAAGAGTGGCGACTTTCTCTGGGGTAATATCGCCTAAGATACGAATAGCCAGCCCAGGTCCAGGGAAAGGATGTCGCCCTAAAAGTTCTGCTGGAATCCCCAGAGAAGCTCCTACTCGGCGTACCTCATCCTTGAAAAGGGTTCGCAAGGGCTCTACAATCTTAAGCTTCATATAGTCGGGCAAGCCTCCTACATTGTGGTGACTCTTAATGGTCGCCGAAGGCCCCTTCACCGAAACAGACTCTATCACATCTGGATAGATAGTCCCCTGTGCCAGATAGGTAACATCCGTTATCTGGTGAGCTTCCTTGTCAAATACTTCTATGAATACTCGTCCTATAGTCTTGCGCTTAGCCTCGGGATCGGTAATCCCTGCTAAGGCGGAGAGAAATTCTCCTGAAGCATCTACTCCTTTGATATTAAGCCCCATCCCTTGGTATTGTGCCAAGACACTCTGAAACTCTCCTTTGCGCAACAGTCCATTATTGACAAAGATACAGTGTAGTTGGTCTCCGATAGCTCTATTGAGTAGTACTGCTGCCACAGTGGAGTCCACTCCTCCTGAAAGCCCTAAAACAACTTTCTCCTTGCCTACTTGTTCTCTAAGTGCCGCTACAGTCGTTTCGATAAAGTTGTCTGGAGTCCACGAAGGGGTCAGCTTGGCTATCTTAAAGAGGAAGTTCGCCAGGAATTGCTTTCCATCGGTGGAATGATACACTTCTGGGTGAAACTGAATGGCATAGGTATCCTCCCCTTCTATACGATAGGCTGCATTCTCCACATCGGGGGTACTGGCTAAGCGTACTGCGCCTGTAGGTAATCGCTTGATAGTATCACTATGGCTCATCCACACTTGGCTATTGGCAGGAATTCCTGAGAGAAAGGGCTCATTATCCTTGAGATAGACTAAGTGAGCACGCCCATATTCGCGTACATCGGAGGGTGCTACCTCTCCTCCAAAAAAATGAGCTAAGTATTGTGCTCCATAGCAAACCGCCAAGAGGGGTTTCTTGCCTCTGAAGAGAGACAAATCAGGATGGGGAGCATCACTGGCTCTGACCGAATACGGAGAACCTGAAAGCACCACCGCCGAAAAATCCTCTACACCCTCTGGCAAATGGTTGTAAGGGTGTATCTCACAATATACATTCAGCTCACGTACTCTACGGGCTATAAGCTGTGTATATTGAGAGCCAAAATCTAAAATAAGTACTTTATCCATGTTTTAGTTGTTAATCCTTGTAAATAGTTATTCTTTTCTTTTCAACCTTCATTTTTCTATCAAAAATAATAGATAACTCCCATTTGTACGACTAAGTTCTTCAGATCTGTATTGAAGGGAGCCTGACCACCGTAATAATTAGTATAATTATTGATATTTCCTTGTCCTGACTTGACCCTTGCCTCAAGGCTTAATGAGGGAAGTATAGGTGCCTCCACCCCCACAAGCCCTGCCACATCGAAGGTTCTTGGAGAAGGTACCTTGCTATCCTTCTTTACCAATAGGTCTGTAGTCAGTCCTGCATCTAAGTATAAAAATTCGAGCAAACGAAAATGGATGATATATCCCATAGAAAGGTAGCCTAAGGAATAGCGCCCTCCATATTGTGCATTGTAAGAGTCTTTGTAGTGTGAACCTTGCCCCGAATACATCAGCTCTAACTTCCCACTAATGTTTCTATCGGTACGTACTCCCAGCACTGCTCCTACATAGAAGCTCGATACATAGGAAAAATCATTCTGTTGATAGAAGAAGCCTCTGGAAAAAGTTGAGAGCGAAAGCCCTGCCTTGGCTCCTATACGTACATTGCTTTCTTGTGCTGTGGTAACCCCAAAAGGGACTATCCAAAAGAGGAATACTAAAAATCTCATGCTAATTGGCTTTTACAAGTGGCAAAGATAACGATATAATATCAATAATAAAAGTAGTTTATAAAAAATCTTTCCCGAAAAAGAAAAAAAGACAGATATTTCGTACTTTTGCACTAAAAAATATCTATGTAGCATGGAGACAAAACAACGTACACAATACCTCATCATTATCCTCATCTCCCTCTCTCATTGTCTAAACGACTTATTGCAGGGGGTGCTTCCTTCTATATATCCTGCTCTTCAGAGTAAGTTTGCCCTCTCTATGGCGCAGATAGGGCTGATCACTTTTTGCTATCAGATAGCGGCTTCTATCCTCCAGCCTCTGGTGGGGGCTTATACGGATAAGCATCCTAAGCCTTACGCACAGGTAGTAGGGATGGCCTTCAGTGCCTTGGGGATAGGGTTGCTCTCTTGGGTAGATAGCTATACCCTTGTATTGTGTTCGGTGGTCTTTGTGGGAATAGGTTCTTCTATCTTCCATCCTGAGGCTTCCCGTATCTCTTTCTTAGCCTCTGGGGGCAAGCGCTCTTTTGCGCAAGCAGTTTTCCAATTGGGCGGCAATGCAGGCGCAGCATTGGCTCCTCTGCTGGTGATATGGATTATTTTTTCTAAAAAAGTAGTCGAAGGAAAGCTTGTAGAGGAGAGCCACTTAGAACGCCTACTATGGTTTGTTCTCTTCCCTATGATTGCCATTGTCATACTATTCTTTATAGGCTCTTGGCGCAAGAAACTTCTCAAGCAATCACAAACTGTCAAAAAGAAAGAGATACCCCTACCCGACCTTACTCATGCACAGGTTCGCAATTCGATGATTATCCTCATGTTCTTGGTCTTTTCAAAGAATTTCTATACTTCAAGCATCAATAACTACTTACAGTTCTACACGATCAAGACTTTTGGGTTTAGTGATACTCAAGCACAACTCTACCTCTTCTACTACTTAGGTGCCGCTGCAGCAGGTACGCTCATTGGCGGGTTCTTCGGGGATCGGGTAGGGCGTAAGTTCATTATTTGGTTCTCCATTTTGGGAACTGCTCCTTTTGCTCTATGGCTCCCCTATGCTGATGCCCAGACTACAGCTATTCTAATAGTGCTTATTGGCTTTATCATCTCCTCGGCCTTTGCCTCTATCTTGGTCTATGCCCAAGAGCTTCTCCCTAAGAAAATAGGAATGATTTCAGGTGTTTTCTATGGATTTGCCTTCGGTATGGGCGCTTTAGGCTCGGCTATATTAGGCAAACTTATTGATATGACAAGTATCTCCTTTGTCTACAAGGTCTGTTCTTTTCTCCCTCTGATGGGCTTAATTGCCTATTTCCTCCCCAATCTCAAAAAAGTAAAAATGAGGGAGTAGACTTATTAAAAAAGGTAACAAGTAGAACTACTTGTTACCTTTTTTCTCTTCACTGCTTACTGCGCTGAACTAATATCCAAAGAGTTCTTCCAAAGTAAGTTTCTTGAACTCTCCTATCTTCTGGAGTTCTTCTTTGGAAAGTTTCTTTTCAGAAGCCAATATTACATAGGTATAAGGCTTTTTGGAGAGATATTTGTCATGGAAGGCCTTCACTTGGCTCATGGTAATCTTGTCCAAATTCTGATAGATTTCCTTTCTGATATCTTTGGTAAGTCCCAATTCTTTTGCATTGAGATAATTATAGATGATACCATCTTGGCTGATACGCTCTGTTTGGATATCTTTCTTCAGTTGTGCCTTGGCTAAGTCTAAGTTGGCTGGTAGCTCTGGCATAGTTGTTAGAAGATCATCCATAGTGGATACGGCTTCCTTAAGCTTATCTGCTTGAGCTCCTACATAAGCCAACATATAGTATTTTTCATCTTTCTTTCTTGGTACTCTATACATACCATAAGTACTATAAGCCAAAGCTTTGCTCTCACGAATGGTCTGGAATACCAAAGACCCCATACTACCACCAAAATAGTTGTTGAATACTTTGATTACTGTACTTTCTGCTGGATTGTAAGGAACAGTATTGCGAATCCAGCGTGTCTCGGCTTGTACCATCTCATAATCGGTGAAGAGCACCTGATTCTTAGTTTGCTCTACTTGTTTGAATACCTTGGCAGGAGCTACTTTAGCAAAGGTGGCAGGCACCTTGTGTAGGGAAGATAGCTTAGAGGTAAGCTCTCCCATGGTAGCAGGTCCATAGTAGATAACTATTTGTTCTACATCATTGAGCTTCTTGAGCCTATCGACAAGCTCTTGGGAGGTTGTAGAAGCTATCTCTGCGTTAGAAAGGGCATGGTTATACTTGTTCTTAGGTCCATAGAGCGCATAGCTGGTAAGGGCTTGCATGATTTGGTTCCTATTGGCCTTGACATCTGAACGATATTTCTGGATTCTTGCCTTAAGGGCTTCAAGAGCTTGCTCATCAGCCTTTAGGTTTTGTATCAGATTCTCATAGAGGGTCACTGCTGCTTCAAAGTTTTCTTGCAATCCTTCTATAGTAACAAAGGTGTATTCATCAGCAGTATGTACCCTGAAGCTGGAAGCGATTTTGTAGAACTCCTTAGATATTTGCTCTGCGGATTTCTTATCTGTTCCTAAGAATTGTATATACTGCGCTGCAAGTCCCATCTTTAGATCATTGAGGGTACCTATTTTGTAGCGGAAGTTCAATCGGTATAGCTGATTTTCTTTGTTTTGTACATAATATACCTCTGCCTTACCCAATTTGGATCTCTGTAGATCTTTGTTGTAATCCAAGAATACAGGCGCCACAGGAGTACTTGGCATCTGGTTAATCATCTTAACAAAAGCAGATTGTTTATCCGCATTGGTCTCTACAGGGGTGATGGTAGGCTTTTCTATTTTTTCTATATCAGTGCGTTCTCCTTTGTATTTTAGCACAGCTACATAGTTGTTACCAAAATATTTGTTGGCAAAATCCATGATATCTTTCTTAGTCACCTTCGAAAGGTCATTCACATAGGCCACTTGATCGCGCCAATTGAGTTTTCCAGTAAAGGCATCCATAAGCATATAAGCTCTATCCCCGTAAGATTCTGTCTGTTGTATCTTGTGTTTTTTGATGTTATTTACTATCGAAGGAATGAGATCATCATCGAAATTTCCTTTCTTGAGGTTTTCGATTTCGTTAAGTAGCAATTTCTTAACATCCTCCAAAGACTGTCCTTGCGAAGGAGAAGCTGAGATATACAATAGTCCATGGTCTACCAGTAGATAAGAGTAAGCACTTGCTTTAAGAAGTTTCTGCTTCTTCACCAAGTTCAAGTCAATAAGTCCAGCCTTCCCATTAGTGAGAATAGAACCTACCAAGTTGGCCAAAGCGGCATCCTTGTCTTGGTTGCTAGGCAAGCGGAAAGCAATGGTTACACTCTCGGCATCAGGTCCTACTACCTCTTTGATCACAGGAGAGGTAATGGCATCCTCTGGAGCGAAGGTGTACTCAGGTACAGGCTTTTCTTTCATATAAGAAAAAGCCTTATCGATCTTGGCGATAGCATGGTCTGGATTGAAATCTCCAGAAAGAATCACCGCCATATTATTAGGCACATAGTAAGTATTGAAATACTTGCGTATCTCTATGAGAGAAGGGTTTTTCAGGTGTTCTACTGTACCTATGGTAGTCTGTTGCCCATAGTTGTGCTTTTTGAAAAGATTGGCAAGGAGTGTTTCCAGTACCAACCTTCCATCATTGTCCAGCGAACGGTTTTTTTCCTCATATACAGCCTCCAATTCGGTATGGAAGATTCGCAATACAGGGTTGCGGAAACGCTCCGCTTGTACAGCTATGTACTTATCAAGGGCATTGGCTGGGACATCATAGGTATAGACCGTCTGCTCGAAGGAGGTGAAGGCGTTAGTTCCTTGGGCTCCCATGGCGGACATCATCTTGTCATATTCATTGGCAATAGCATACTTGCTGGCGATTCCAGAGACTCTGTCTATTTCCTTATAGATTTCCTTTCGCTGGGCAGGATCTTTGGTCTTATTGTACTTCTCATAGAGCGCATCTATCTTATCAAGCTCTACTTTCTCTTTTGCCCAATCTAAAGAACCATATTTGTCGGTACCTTTAAAAAGCAAATGTTCTAAGTAGTGAGCCAATCCTGTATTGGTCGCCGGATCGGTCTTGCTCCCTGCTCTCACAGCTACATAGCACTGTACACGTGGCTCCTTATTAGTAGGACTGAGAATGACCGTAAGGCCGTTCTTGAGGGTGTAAAAACGGGCATTGGTAGGGTCATTCGTTACATAACGATATGTATACCCTCCACTCTGAGCCTCTTTCCACTGATAGTCCTGTGCATTCCCTGTCAGTGAAGTGGCTATTGCCGAGATTCCTAAAAATAAATTTCTTTTCAACATACGTAAAAAATTTGGAGCAACAAAATTAATATTTTTTTTGCTATCTACCAAAAATAAATTCATCTTTTTACTTATTTATGATTTTTTTTCAATATTCCCTATATTTCAAAAGCTTACATTACAATATGTTTCATAAAACATATTATAGTAATATCATTTACAAAAATAAAATATCGATTCTTTCGTTTTAACACAGGAAATTAATTTTTTTTAAGAGCACCCCAAAAGTTTTAAAGAGATTTAACTTTTAAATATCCTTTTCTATAGGGTTTTATTCCATAAGAAATCGTACCTTTGCGTCCACAAAAAATTTTAAAAAGAATTACGTATGAAAAAAATGGTACTTTTCTTGTTAGGCGGATTGGTGATGACCTCTTGTGTCTCCAACAAAAAGTTCCGTGCAGTACAAGAACAACTAAAAACAACTGAAGACTTGCTTAATACAGCTACTATAAAGCTCAATAGCTGCCTTAAGGACAAGGAACTACTCCAGTCTAAAAATGAAATGTTGGCCAAAAACAATGAAGGATTGATGACTAACCTTGGTAACATGACCATGCTTACTCAAAAAGGAGCTGACAACTTGGAACGCTCTTTGGAAAGTCTCAAAGAAAAAGACCTTACTATCAAAAACTTGCGAGATGCTGTTACCCGTCGTGACTCTATCAACTTAGCTCTTGTTCAGAGCCTTAAAGGAGTTTTGGGCAACTTGGACGATGAGGACATCACTGTACAAGTGGACAAAGGGGTGGTATATGTATCTATCTCCGACAAAATGCTCTTTAGCAGTGGTAGCTACAATGTAACTCCTCGCGCTCGTGAGGTACTTGGCAAGGTCGCTAAGGTAGTGAACAACAAGCCTGATTTCGAGTTCATGGTAGAAGGACATACTGATAATGTACCTATCAAAAATACTTGTATCAAAGACAATTGGGACTTGAGCGTACTTAGAGCTACTGCCGTAGTGCGTATCCTTCAAAATGATTTCGGGGTAACTGCCAGCCGTATGACTGCTGCTGGTCGTGGGGAATATGTCCCTGTAACTTCCAATGCTTCTGCTGACGGGCGTGCACTAAACCGCCGTACTCGTATCGTGGTACTTCCTAAGCTCGACCAGTTCTACAACATGATCGAACAGGGTATGAAAGACCCTAAAATCAACTAATTGACAAGATGATTTAAGTTATACTTCAACTATAAAAAGAGGTTACTCTCCCTTGAGTAACCTCTTTTTTAATGATTAATGAGCAATAACAACTGCTCACCGTTCACTGTTCACTCCTCACTGCTTACTGTTCACTCCTCTTAGCGGTGAGTTCTACTATCTTTAAGATCACGTCTATGGCCTTGAATAAGCTCGGAACAGGTAGGTATTCATACTTACCATGGAAGTTCACTCCTCCAGCAAAGATATTAGGACATGGCAAGCCCTTGAAGCTCAACTGCGCTCCATCGGTGCCTCCACGAATGGCTTGGATCACTGGTGTCACCCCTGCATCCTTCATCGCTTGCTCTGCTATCTCTACTATATGCATTACAGGCTCTATCTTCTCACGCATGTTGTAGTACTGATCTTCTACTTCTAACTCAAAGACAGCATCTTTGTGCTTCTGTTGGAAGTCTTTCACGATTGTGCTTAATAGTTCCTTACGGGCATTGAACTTATTGCGATCATGGTCACGGATAATCAGGTTGATATACACATTCTCTACATCTCCTTTGATATTCATCACGTGGAAGAATCCTTCTCTACCTTCTGTACGTTCTGGGATTTCATTCTCTGGAAGTGCTTCTATAAGCTTACTGGCCAGAAGTACAGCATTGACCATACGCCCTTTGGCAGTTCCTGGGTGCACACTCTTTCCTTTGATATGGATCTTAGCCCCTGCAGCATTGAAGCTCTCATACTCAAGCTCTCCTATATGGCTACCATCCATAGTGTATGCCCACTCTGCACCGAATTTTGGCACATCAAACTTATGTGGTCCCTTCCCGATCTCCTCATCAGGAGTGAAGGCTATTCGGATTTTTCCATGCTTTATCTCAGGATGTGCCAAAAGATACTCCATAGCCGATACGATCTCTGCCACCCCTGCCTTGTCATCGGCTCCTAAGAGAGAAAGCCCATCGGTAGTGATAATTGTCTGGCCTATGTATTTCTTTAAGTCTGGGAAGTAAGAGGAGGAAAGTACTATGTTTTCTTTTGCATTGAGCACTATATCTCCACCATCGTAGTTATGTACAAACTGTGGATTTACATTCGCTCCAGAGAAGTCTGGTGAGGTGTCATAGTGAGCAATAAAGCCTATAGTAGGCACTGTATGCGATACATTAGAAGGCAAGGTAGCCATGATATAGCCATACTGATCAACCTCTACTTCCGAAAGGCCTATCTCTTTGAGCTCTTCTACCAAAAGGTGTACAATGTCCCATTGTTTCTGGGTACTGGGGGTTTCTGTCCCCTCTGGATCCGATTGTGAATCGACCTTCACATAGCGGATAAAACGGTCTATAATTTTTTTCTCTTCCATAGGTAAAATTTAATAGAGTTCATTTTTACTTATTTTTCAAAAACCAAATATTTTTTGCTTCTTTCATCTCACTGGATGGATTCCTAAGACACCCTTCAGCCTCTTGCAAAGTTATTATTTTCTCTTTTTGATGATGACAAGCTACAATAAGTAACACAAACCACAATCCTATTGCATAGCTCCCATATTTAGCTTTTCTAATTATTATATTTTTCGCAAAGATACGTTTTTATTTAAATAAATACAATCTCTAAACACATTTATTTTCAGAAATTAGATACAAGTAGCAGAATGTCTTCTTTTTAAAATTAATCAAATATTATTAAGAAATGAATCATTATTTTTCGTAACTTTGCCACTTATTAATTCCTTGAAGAAAAAATGAGAAACTTTGTAGAAGAATTACGCTGGCGTGGCATGATTCAGGATATCATGCCTGAGACTGAACAACACTTATTAGAAGGGCTTCGCGCCGCTTATGTGGGAATAGACCCTACAGCGGACTCTCTCCATATAGGACACCTGGTGGGGGTGATGATGCTCCGCCACTTCCAAAACTGTGGTCACAAGCCTTATGCCTTAGTAGGCGGGGCTACAGGTATGATTGGAGACCCTTCTGGGAAATCTACAGAACGAAACTTACTCACTGAGGAGGCTTTAGCTCACAATATAGCGGGTATCAAAAAACAATTAGCCAAATTCCTTGATTTTGAAAGTACCGCTTCCAACCGTGCTGAATTGGTAAACAACTATGACTGGATGAAGGGATTTTCTTTCCTCTCCTTTATCCGTGATATCGGTAAGCATATTACCGTGAATTATATGATGGCTAAAGATTCCGTAAAAAAACGCTTTGACCCCAATGAAAATACCGAGGGTATGTCCTTTACTGAATTTTCTTACCAACTCCTACAAGGCTTCGATTTCCTTCATTTATACCAAGAAAAAGGGGTAACTCTCCAGATGGGGGGCTCTGACCAATGGGGAAATATTACCACGGGTACGGAGCTAATCCGCCGCAAGGCTTCTGGAAAGGCTTATGCCCTTACTTGCCCTCTGATCACCAAGGCCGATGGTACCAAGTTCGGTAAGTCAGAAGGGGGCAATGTATGGCTCGACCCTGAGAAAACGTCTCCTTACAAGTTCTACCAATACTGGATCAATACTTCCGATGCTGATGCCCAGCGCTATATCAAGATTTTCACCATGCTTGCTAAGGAGGAAATAGAGACTCTTACCGCTGAGCACCTCCAAGCACCTCACCTGAGAATCTTGCAAAACAAATTGGCAGAAGAACTTACCCTTTTGGTACATGGAAAAGAGGAATGGGAAAAGGCCGTACAGGCCTCTGGGATTCTCTTTGGCAACTCTACCTCCGAGGATCTCAAGAAGCTCGATGCTAAGACTTTCCTTGAGGTGTTCGATGGAGTACCTCAGGCTGAAATAGCTCTCGATGACCTTAAAAATGGCTTGGATATGATCGCTGCACTCTCTGCCAAAACAGGATTTATCAAAAGTAATTCCGAAGCCCGACGTGCACTGGGGGAAAACTCTATCTCGGTGAACAAAGAAAAAGTGACTGAAGGCTACTGCCTCAGGGAAAAGGATTTGCTCAACCAGCGCTTTATCCTTCTTCAGCGAGGTAAAAAGAATTATTTCCTTATCATCGTAAAATAAAACTAAAGTAAAAACACAAAAAATCATTCAATAGTAACCATGAAAGAAATAGAACGTGTGGCTCAGCTATTAGCCGATATCAATTTTGTATTGATCACTGGAGGGGCAAATACACGTAGAGTTCTTAGGAATGTGAATCGAATCGCTGGGGCTCTAAACTATCGCTGTGATATCTTCTACTCTTTTTCGGCTATCATTCTTACTCTGTATAACAATACTACAGGAGAAAAGGAAACCGTCGTTAAGAGTATCCCTCACCATGGGGTCAATTTCAATGCGATTTCGGATATCAGTATTCTCTCTTGGCGTATCCTGGAGAAGAAGCTTCCTATCAATGTCATAGAGCGTGAAGTAGCTTATATCAAGGGAAAATCACACTACAATATGTACCTGATGTGGTTCTTCGTCTCCTTGGCAGGAGGTTCCTTGGCATACATCTTCGGAGGGGATCATCACAATAGCTATTTGGAATTTGGTATGTCCTTCTTGGCTACCCTATTGGGATTGGCCGGCAGAAGAATCTTACAGCTGAGAAAGTTCAATATTTTTATCTGTTGGGCTTGGGCGGCTTTTATCTCTGTCTCTGTAGTAAATGGATTCCGCCTATTAGGGGTCGAAGAATACAAAAATGCACTGGCTGCCTGTGTGTTATGGCTGATCCCTGGCGTGCCTCTGATCAATGGCTTTATAGATCTACTCACCGGCTATGTAGTGGCGGGTATAGCCAAGCTCGCTTATGCGATGATGCTTATCTTTATGATTTCTATCGGGTTTTATCTCTCTTTATTTATCTTTGGTTATGAACTTCTTTGATGCTTTCGCCCTACTAGCTGAACGTATTTTTTGGTCTATGTGGGTCTCTATTGGTTTTGCGCTTTTGTTCAACACACCACGCCGTGCACTGTGGGCAACAGCACTATTGGGGGCTATCGGATGGAGCACTAAGTTTTTGCTTATCAAAACCTTGATTCCTGATCAGGTGGTCATTGCCTCTTTTGTAGGAGCTTGTGTAGTGGGCTTCTTGGGAATGTACTTTGCTCATAGGGTACACACTCCTCCTATGGTCTTTACCATTCCTGCTGTAATCAATATGATTCCTGGGAAATCGGGATATGAATTCATGATGGGACTGATCAAGATTGTAACTATCACACATGAGCATAACCAAACCTTGGAAACCATCTTCGAAACGATCAAGCTTGCCCTCCAGACAGGCTTTATCACCTTAGGCTTAGCCTTCGGGGTGATCGCTCCGGTACTCCTGCTCAACACTTACACAGTCAAGGACAAAGATCTCAATAAGTTTATTGCAAGAAAAATCAAGCGTATCTATAAGCGAGAGAGAAAAACTCATCATTAGAAAATCGCTATTCCTAAAGGGTTTCATTGTTAAAAAAGCGCCCTTGTCTGTGTCAAAGAAATTATTGCCTGAGACAAGGGCACCTCTATTAATAATGAAAACTACACATCATACCCATATTTATTCTATAAAACTATCATTATGTAATGAATTAATAGATAAAAATAACCTCTTACCATATAAAAATATTTTTCCCTCGAAACTACCCTTTATCTCGCTTTTTTTTAGTAACTTTGTCGCAACTTTTATTTTTAATTTAATTATATACAAATCATATCCCTATGGAATTACAAGGTCGTATAAAACTCATTACTCCCATTCAGGAATATGGAGCAAATGGGTTCCGTAAAAGAGAACTTATTATCGTAACCGAGGAACAATATCCGCAGACTATTTCCCTTGAGTTTACTCAAGGCAATTGCGAATTGCTCAATGGCTACCAGCCTGGACAAGTAGTCAAGGTTACTTTCGATGTGCGTGGCCGCGAATGGACAAACCCTCAGGGGGAAACAAAATACTTCAACTCCTTAGTAGCTTGGCGTATTGTTAATGTAGAAGCTCAAGCTCAAGCACCTGTTCAGGCTTCTACTCAGGCGACCCCTCCCCCACCACCTCCTGCCCAAGCACCTCAAGGAGGAACTACTTTTGCCCCTCAACCCGCAGTAGCACCTTCTGGAAATGACTTGGAGGACGATGGACTGCCTTTCTAAATCTTTACTAACAATTGATATTAAAAAAATAGAACGAATGAAAGTACTCGTTATCAACGGCGGTAGCTCTTCCTTTAAGTATCAGCTTATTGAGATGGATACCGAAACTGTATTAGCTAAGGGTCTTGCCGAACGTATCGGCTTAGAACAAGGTAAAATCTCTCATGAATATTGGGAAAATGGTCAAAAAAATAAGGTGAGCAAGGAAATGCACTTCGACAATCACGAAGTAGCTTTCAAGGAAATGGCCGCTTATCTTACCGATGAAAAAATCGGGGTAATCCAGTCCATCAGTGAGGTAAAGTATATAGGACACAGGGTCGTTCACGGAGGAAAATTCACAGCTCCTGAGCGTGTAACTCCTCAGGTTATGGAGGAACTTCGCAAGGTGATTCCTTTGGCTCCTCTGCATAACCCTGCAAGTATCATAGGAATCGAAGCGGCTCAAAAGATCTTCCCTAAGGAAACTGAAAACTTTGTGGTCTTCGATACGGCTTTCCACCAGACTATGCCCGAAAAGGCTTTCCGCTATGCCATCCCTAACCACTTCTATACCGAGGACAAAATCCGTCGCTATGGCTTCCATGGAATCAGCCATAAGTATGTGGACGAGCGTACCCGACGCCACTTCAACAACCCTCATCTGAAGAACATTACACTTCACTTAGGAAATGGGGCAAGTATGGCAGCTGTCGATGCTCAAGGACATTGTATCGATACTTCTATGGGATTCGGACCCAACGAAGGACTCCTTATGGGAAGCCGCTGTGGAGATATCGATAGTGCTGTAGTATTCTTCTTAGGCAAAAAAGGACTCTCCAATGACGAGATTGCCAAAATCTTCAATCACGAAAGTGGTATGAAGGGAATCACTGGCAGCTCTGATGCCCGCGATGTCGAGGCTTTAGCTGAAAAAGGAGATCCTAATGGTATCCTCTGCTTGGATATGTATGCCTACCGTGTGAAAAAATATATTGGTGCTTATGCAGCTGCACTCAATGGGGTAGATACACTTATCTTTACTGCTGGATTAGGAGAAAATGCCTCTATCATTCGCCAGTTGGTTTGCGAAGATTTGGAATACTTAGGTGTGAAAATCGATGCTGAAAAGAACAAATCTCTTAATCACCCAAGTGATATCGTGGAAATTCAAGCCCCTGATAGCAAAGTGAAAATCGTTATCGTAGCTACCAATGAAGAAATTCAGATAGCTCGTGATGTATTATCGCTTGTATAATTGTATAATCTTGTAATTTTTATCTTATGAAAAAAATCCTTTTTACTTTTTCCCTACTCGTGTGCCTTCTTTTGGCCTCTTGTTCTGGAAATTCTCCTAAAGTAGTTGCTGAAAAATTCTTAAAAGCAATTAATAAAGCCGATTTCAAAGAGGCTAAAAAGTATTGTGATAAAGAAACTGCTGAGTTTATCGGGGTTTTGGAAGGATTCTCCAAAGGAGAAAAAGCAAAACCTGAAGATATCAAATCCTTTACCATTACCAAAGTAGAGGAAGATGGTGACAAGGCTAAGGTATACTACAAGTCCGAAGGTTCTGATAAGGAGGAATCTCTTGACCTAAAAAAAGTAGATGGCAAATGGCTTGTTTCTATCAATAAGGAACAGGGCAATAAAGAGCATGGGGCTCCTGGAGAAGAAGGCGATGACCACACTCATCCGGATGATGCTGATATGGGTGATGAACCTCACGAACATGAGGGCGAGCCTGCTCAGGATTCCATCCCTGCTATGTAAAAAATTCTATTTTTAATTGATTTAAAATCCCAAAATGAATCGAAGAATACGCCTATTTTTCCTTTTTTTTGGGATTTTATTTCTTCTCCTTTGGGGAGGATTTCGCCTTTTCTTCTGGGTGGATACCCTACAAGAGAAAAAACAGGTAGCTCACAATAGCTCTATTATACGCCTTACCCCCGAGCAGCTCGCTCTGCTTGAAGAAGGGGATATTATCTTGCGCCGCGGCTATGGATTCTTCAGTGATATTATCTCCCAAAAACTGAATGATTCTCTTTTTGATGTCACTCATTCAGCTATTCTCTATCGGGAAAACAACAAATGGCGGGTGATTCATTCACTCTCTTCGGACGTAAGCCCTATCGATGGCATGCAATCCCAGTCTCTACACGATTTCCTAAGACACTCCATGCCTGAAAAGTTATTGGTGGTACGCCCTAAAAAGATTACTCCTGAGCAGGGAAAAGAGATTGTTAGCCGAGCTAAGTATTATCTTTCTCTAAAGATACCTTTTGATCATATCGGCACTATCGATGAGCCTTCCAAACTCTATTGTAGTGAGCTTATCTACCAAATTCTCGACCATGACCTCCATCTTGTCTCCTTTCCTACGGAGTACAAAAAGAGAAAAGAGGCCTTCTATACCATGCGAACACTCTATGACCCTGAGTACTTTGAGATTATTATCAATACCTACCCAAAATAAAAAAGGCACTTCACAAGGAGCGCCTTTTTTCAATTTTAAAAATTAAATTTATGACTAAAAAACTTACTGCTATTTTAATCTTTGGAGTTCTATTTCCAAACTCTTTACATTGGATTCTGCATCGATGAGCTTAGACTTGCTCTTTAGCAGTTTGGTACGCAACTTCAGTTCTTTCTCTGCAGAGAGGTTTCCTCTGGAAAGTTCTGTTTTTAGCTTCAGGTCTTGCTTATCATAGTCTGCTTGCGCTTTGTTTTTCTTTATTTGAGCCTTAGCCAATTTGTCTTGTACCTTTAGCTTCTTTGTCTCTCGTTTTTGAGCGGCTTTAGCATCTTTTTCTGCTTGTTTGAGCTGCTTTTCTTTGAGTTTCTGTTCTTTTTCTAATTGTTTCTGTTGCTTTTTCTGCAACTTTTCAGCCTCTTTCTGCTGTTTTTCAGCTTGTTTCTGTTGTCTCTCGGCTTCTTTTTGTTGTCTTTCCTTGAGTTTTAGCTCTCTTTCTGCTAATTTTCGATTAGCTTCTTCTTGTTTAATGGCAAACTCTTTTGCTTCCAAAGCTTTTTTTTGTGCTTCCAAGTTTGTCTTCATCTCATTTATTGCTTGTTCATTGCTGACATTAGTCTTTAGGGTGTCTATCACCTGTGCTGAAGCAAAAGAACTTGCAGTAATCAGTAGAATAAATGCTATTTTCTTCATAATTAATCTTTCTTATTTTAATTCGGTGCAAAGATATTTTTCTTTCCTCTCATTTCAAAATTTTAGTCCCTTTATTAAGAATAAAATATGTTTTTTAACAATATTTACACTCTTAATCGAAACAATAACTTAACACCTCACCTAATCATTGATCGTCAATCGTTAATCATCAAGTATTGAAATTAACAGGTTTTTTGGCCTCTAATATCAAAAAAAAGTCTATTTTTGCACACTAAAATTATTATAATGGAAACTATTTTAATCAAGGCAGGACAGCTGGTGCTAAGCTTATCTATCTTAGTGATACTGCATGAGTTAGGTCACTTTATCCCTGCCAAGTTATTCAAGACCAAGGTGGAGAAGTTTTTCTTGTTCTTCGATATCAAGTTTGCTCTATTCAAGAAAAAGATAGGCGAAACTGTTTATGGAATAGGTTGGCTTCCCTTAGGGGGATATGTCAAAATCGCGGGTATGATTGATGAAAGTATGGACAAGGAACAGATGGCACAGCCAGCCCAACCTTGGGAATTCCGTAGCAAACCTGCTTGGCAGCGCCTGATTATCATGATCGGAGGGGTTGTGGTAAACTTACTTTTAGGATTCTTCATCTATTCTATGATTTTCAGCGTATGGGGCAAGGATATCTTTACTCCCAAAGATGTCCCTCATGGATATGAGGTAAGCGAAACCCTGAAGTCTTATGGCTTTACCGACGGGGATATCCCTCTGAAAGTCAATGGAAAAGACTTGGAAAATACTTTTGCTATCAATAAAATGATTCTCACCCGCCATGTGGAGAATATCACCGTGCAAAAACCTGATGGACACGTGGTTACCATTGCCGTACCCGATAGCTTAGGCATGCAGATATTCCGCAATGACCGCTCACCTATTCCTTTCTACAAGCGCCGTACTACTGAGATTGATTCAGTTATGGCTGGGTCTGCCGCTCAAAAGGCGGGTCTTCTCAAGGGAGATCGTTTGGTGAGTATCAACGGACATCCAATAAAATTCTTCGACCAAGTAAAAGGACATCTCACCGAAGGGGAAAATGCTATTGAGGTGCTCAGAGCAGGACAGACACAAAGTCTCTCCATCACTCCTGACAAAGGTATCTTAGGGGTCTTTGCAGCCCATTTCTATGATACAGGAAGCACTCACAGGAGTTATTCTTTCTCTGAAGCTATATCCGAGGGGGTGAGCTTTGGCTACTGGACGCTCAGGGACTACATCACTCAGTTCAAGTATATCTTTACCAAGAAGGGAGCTTCTCAAGTAGGCGGATTGGGATCCATGGCAGGACTTTTCTCACCTCAGTGGGATTGGTTGCATTTCTGGGAAATCACAGCCTTGCTCTCCATTATCTTGGCTTTCATGAATATACTCCCTATTCCTGCTCTCGACGGAGGCCATATTGTCTTCCTTCTTTATGAAATGGTCACAGGCCGCAAGCCCAGCGAGAAAGTATTAGAATATGCCCAGATGGTAGGAATTATTATCGTTTTTGCTTTGCTTATCTATGCCAATGGAAATGATATCTATCGTTGGCTCACTGGCGGGAAATAATCCCTCAGCGAGAGGTTGAGAGAATAATTCCAAAGGAGGCTATCAGTAACAGCCATAACAATAGTTCTTTGAGCCACACTCGGCGTATACGCTCTATAAGCACCATCAGCGAAAGTGCAGTAGGAAAGGTCAGATATACCATTCCTACTGCATTTTTATTAGGAAAAAGGATTATTCCTAAGAGCCCCACCAGTACCACTCCTACAAAAAATCTAGAGATATAGCGCTTATAGGAACCCCAAAATATCCATGAAGTAAGGGTAAGATTCAGTATTATAATGGTATACAGAGGAAGATAGGATGGGTGTACAAAGGCTTCATAGGAAAAATCGGGGATAAAGTAATAACGTTCTACAAGTGCCGCTACTTTTCCGATAGGTAGGGCTATAGCTAAGGACAAAATACCCAATAGTGCAAAAGTAACTACAGGTATCAGCATGTTTCTCAGCCTTTTACTGGGATAGATAAGGATATGCGCCCACAGCAAAAGTAACCAAAGAAGGCTGGGAAGAAAAAAGTAGCTCCCTACAAAAATAAGCACGGATGAGTTGAAGAAGATTTCCCTTCCATCGGTATTGTTCCTCAGGTATATAATAAAAGAAGACAAGAGCAATATACAAGTATTAGCCATCATCACTGTGCTGTCTTGGTATATTTTTGGGAAAAAGAAGATAAGCAATATCCACAAAAAAGGCACTAGAAGATTCCCTTCACTGAGCTGGTTCTTCCTTACCAAAAGGTTGATTGTGGAAAGATTCACCAGTAGGAGGAAGCTCATAAGTAAGGTTTCTAATAGGGTAGTAGGGCTTATCTCAAGGGAAAGTATCCCATAGCGACAGAGCAATAGTTGCAATACTCCCATACCATATATGGCAAAGAAGCGTGCAGTCTTGGTGGTATTGAGTAGGTTGTATAGCATTTAGTTCGATATCGTTAGCAAATCTCCTTGTACCACTACCTGATAGTTCAGCATAGGGTAGTTAGTATTTTTCTCGTTATCTGAGCTTGTCTTCTTCTGTGGATATCCGTTAAGTAGGTTGTACTTCACTCCTGTACAGGGGCATAGCATAAAGAGGTTGTCACTCTCAAGGGTCATCTGACTACATTCGGCCAAGGCTTGGGAGGGACAGGCTCTGTCCCATGCTAAGAAGTTGTTGCCTATATTGGCCACTACTATGCCTCTGAGCCCTACATTGTCTACCAATACAGCAGTTCCTGGGATTCTAAGACGGTTGTATTCTGCCAAGCGAAGGTTGATAGTTCGGGAGAACTTAGCCTCTTGCAGGTAGGGATTGCGCTGACGATCTTCTTTCCTACAACTTACCAAAAGAAAGGTGAGCAGCAAAAGTATTGGGAGTATTTTTCTTTGCATAATATTTATTTCCAATGGGTTGTTTCCATGATACGTCGTATATCTCTCTTGAGATAGAGTGCCGCCGGATAGATCGAGTCATAGTTGGGGCGCACCTTGAAGTAGATAGACCCTGTGATAAAGTGATTCACACTATCAGTAATATAGAACTGAGATTGGGAGGCAGCATTGCCATCTACCTCATAGAACATACCGTATACCTTGTCTTTTTCGTTCAAGTAGGGCTGTTCTATGATATTTGTTGCCTTGATCGTATGTTCATAGGTGATGTTCTGGGCATCCTTGAGCAGTTTGGTAAGGTTGTCCTTCACTGGCTTATAGGTGATATATATGGTGGCTTTCATCTGGGGATAGTCCAGATTCATACTGCACCCTTTCTGAAGATTAAGGGAGGAAAGATGGTTCTTCTCAAAAGAAAAAGGACAAGACTCTTTTATAGTGTCATAAGTAGGTTCGGGGTACTCCAAGCGAAGAAAGGCTTTTGGCTTGGGCTGTATATCGCCTGAACAACTTATCAAAAGTAGCAATACACTGCTTATCAGTATCCTATATATCATCTGATGGTAACTTTTAGTTGTTTGATTCGCTTTTTATCTATATCTTCTATGGTGAAAATATAATGCTTGTATGGGATTTCTTGCTTTTTCTCAGGAAAAGATTCTATCAGTTCCAGTAGGAATCCGGCTATGGTTTCACTCTCTCCCCTGACCTTCTCAAAGTCTTCTTGATCGGCCTCTTCTACCGAAAGCACTCTATAGAAATCTTTCAAAGAGGTCTTCCCGTCAAAGAGGAAATTGCGATCGTCTATCTTGGTATAGAAGGTGTCTTCCATATCGTACTCATCACTGATCTCTCCTACAATTTCTTCTATGATATCCTCAAGTGTCACAACTCCTAAGGTTCCTCCATACTCATCTACCACTATAGCTAAGTGGATTTTTCTCTGCTGAAACTCAGTCAATAGGTCGTCCAATTTCTTATTCTCTGGCACAAAGAAGGCTTTTCGCTTGATTTTTCTCCAATCGAAATCCTCTTCATCCAGATATGGTAGCAAGTCCTTAGCGTAGATAATTCCCGTGATTTTATCTATATTTTCTTGATATACTGGCACTCGTGAATATCCATTCTCTTGGATAAAGGTCAGTACCTCTCTGTAGGTCATTGATTCTTCTATCGCTGAAATATCTATACGTGGGTGCATCACCGCTCGTATATCGGTATTCCCAAAGGAAACAATCCCTGAGAGTATTTTATGCTCCTCTTGGGTGGTGTCCTCCTGTGAGGTAAGTTCCAAGGCCTGTGAGAGTTGCCCTACCGAAATGGAGGAGCTCTTATGTAAGCGATTATTGACAAAGGTAGTGAATAAGGTCATGATACCACTGATGGGGGTAAAGAGGGTATCCAAAACTTTGATGATAGGGGCTACCTTACGGGCAAAAATCCTATTGTTGCGATTGGCATAGATCTTAGGCAAAATCTCACCACATAGCAGTATGACAAAGGTAAGTATCCCTACCTCGAAGATGGCTCTGACCCATTCGTTCATCCCTCCAAAGAGAAATTCTCCCAAGGGAGCAAAGACAAGTACTATGGATATATTTACTAAGTTATTCGCAATCAGTATAGTAGCTAACAGCTTTTGAGGTTTCCTCAGCAACTGCACCATGGTCTTTTGCCCCTTTTCCTCTTCTTCTTCCAGTTCTGTATTGGACAAGGAGAAAAGTGCTGTCTCTGATCCTGATATAAGGGCAGAACAGCCTAATAAAAAGATAAATATAAATGCCCTAATGATCAAATCTGTTGTGGGCGAAGCTAATAATTGACTTATCGACGAGTCTGTATCCAAAATAATAAATTTAGTTATACAATAAGGACTTTCCTTGTCCTCTTATTTTTAGAAGGGAACGCCTCCTGTCTCCGTAGGAGCTGCCTCTCTTGCTGTAGCAGGCTCTGCCTGAGCTGCCGTGGCTGTAGTAGGAGAGGTTTGTCCTTCTGTACTTCTCTTGGGAGAGAGAAAGTTAATATCCAAAGCTACTACCTCGGTAACATAACGGGTGATACCATCCTGCCCTTGGTACTGGCGGGTACGCAAGCGCCCTTCTACATAGAGTAGATCGCCCTTCTTGGCGTACTTCTCCACACGTTCGGCCATCTTATTATAGAATACTACATTGTGCCATTGGGTATTCTCTACCTTTGCTTGAGTGGTCTTATCTGTATAGGATTCATCCGTAGCCAAGGATACCTGACCTGTACATGAATCTTTGTCAAAATAGGTGAGTTTTACATCACTGCCCAACCTACCTATTAGCATTACTTTATTAAGTGTTCCGTTCATATCCTAATATTTTTCTTCAAAGGTACGTTTTATTTCTCAAATCTTCTCTTTTTTTAAGAATTTTATCAGTAGTGCTGGCATAGGATAGTGTACAAGCTCTCTTATAGAAAGACCGTCCGACAATACTTCTGCTACCTCTACCTCCCAAAAACAGGTGTGTAAGTGCTGATGTGTGAGCTTGTGTAGAAACTCTGTGGCATATTTCTTTATATATGTCGTGTGAGGGTATTGTGCTCTTATGGTTTCTATCACTTGAGCCTCTGTCGTATTCTCTTTTACTTCTATAAGGGGAAACTCATAGAGTCCTTGCCATATATCTTTCGCCTCTCGCTTGTGCAGTTGGGTATTGCCTTGGGAATCTTTTAGGACACAATAGTGAAAATACCTATGAATAGGTTTTATCTTAGCTATCTTTACCGGTCGCTGTGTTACTTTCTTTCTTTGATAGGCCAAGCACTTGGCACTAAGAATACAGCTCTCACAATCAGGAGATTGGGGCTTGCATTGTAGGGCTCCAAAGTCCATAATGGCTTGATTGTACTCTCCTGCTCGCTCTTTGTCCAGAAGCTCTTGCGCCAGTTCTTTAAAATATTTTGCTCCTTCAGTGGTATTAATAGGAGTATCTATATCGAATATTCGGCTGAGTACTCTATACACATTACCATCTACCACGGCCTTGGGTTCATTATAGCATATAGAGGCTATAGCGCTTGCTGTATATTCTCCTACTCCCTTGAGTTTGAGTAGGGTTTCATAGGTACTGGGAAAGACTCCTTGTAGCTCTTCTGTTATATACTGGGCTGCGCACTGTAGGTTCTTAGCTCTGGAATAGTATCCCAAGCCCTGCCACACCTTCAGCACTTGAGCTTCAGGGGCTTGAGCAAGGGCTTCTACGGTGGGGAACTGCTCTACAAACCTTTGGTAGTAGGGCAATCCCTGAGCTACTCGGGTCTGTTGTAGTATGACTTCCGACAGCCATACGTAATAGGGGTTACCTGCCCCTCTCCAGGGCAACTCTCGCTTATGGGCAGCATACCAAGTGAGCAGAAGTGCTGCTATTTCAGTTGTTTGTTCTTTCATCAAGAAGAACTATACCTCTGCTATGATGTCTATCCCTCCTTTGACTTTCTGACCAAGAGTAACCTTGATTTTCGCCGATAGGGGTAGGTAGATGTCTACTCGGGAGCCAAACTTGATAAAACCAGCATCTTCTCCTTGTACTGCTTGATCTCCTTCTTTGGCATAGTTGACTATGCGCTTAGCCAAAGCACCTGCTATCTGTCGATAGAGTACCTTACCGAATTGGGTATTTTCTACCACTACTGTAGTGCGCTCGTTCTCTTCAGAGGCTTTAGGGTGCCATGCTACTAAGTATTTCCCTGGGTGATACTTACTATAGACTACCTCTCCACTCATCGGATAGCGGGTTACATGTACATTCAGGGGCGACATGAATACGGAAACCATCCTACGCTTGTCCTTGAAGTATTCATTTTCTTCTACTTCTTCTATTACTACCACCTTCCCATCTACCGAGGAGATGATATGGTTAGGATTGATAGGTGTCTCTCGCTTAGGATTCCTGAAAAATTGTAAAATTAGTATATAGAAGGCTAAGACAACCAGCATTAGTGTTACCCTAAGCCACTCTATTGTGACAAATTGATCTATAAGTATAAGGAATAAAGCTACCATAGCTGTACTCCCTAAGATAATTTTTACACCTTCTTTGTGTGGTTTATAAAACATTTTATTTTTAAGTTTTTACTTTTTAAGAGTTCCTCCAGCTGTGTCCTCGCTGGCTTTATCTATTATTTGTTACCTATTACCTAATTAATGCAAATCAAGAGTCAAAATACTTTTCTCCTTAATTCACACCATTCTCCGTTCACTGCTCCCTAATAAGGTGCCACGACAAATGCAGCTGGATAGGTATTCTTTACTTTGGTTAGTGCTTTTTCTGCTTCCAAGCGGGTGCGAAATAGCCCCATACGAACTTTGTAGTTCGGAGTTTCAAATACTAAGAAACTTGGATAGGGAAACTTAGAGGTAGCACGTTTGACATGTTCATTGGCCTCTGTCACATTTCCGTTATACACCTGTATCTGATAGGTCTTCTCCTGGCGGCTGAACTCTTTTTTTACCTCCATAAGATCTTTGATTTGCTGACTCTGATTGATCTTTAGCTGTTGGGCAACTCCTTGGAAACTACCCAAAAATCCTCCCATTAAAAATAGTAAATAAAGCTTTTTCATCTTCTCTAAATATTTAGGGGCAAATATACAACTTTTTTATGGAATAGTGGTTTTTATCAAATATTTTTGTTTTTAACAGCTTTTCTCCTCTTCTTTTAAAAAAATATTTGGTAGTTTATTTTTTATGTTTATCTTTGCCCCCATAAAAATACATCTTAATTAGATAGACTTTATTAGATAGACTTTCCTCTACCCCAAAGGACATTTGCTCTTTGGGGTCTTTATTGCTATCCCCCCTCTTTCTTCCTACTAAAAAATCATTTCAAAAAGAAATTGTTTTATTCGCAAATTATCCTTACTTTTGCCCTATATTAGTAAAGCACATGAACAATACCAAATACATCTTTGTAACTGGGGGCGTGACCTCTTCCTTAGGCAAGGGGATCATCGCTGCTTCTTTGGCCAAACTCTTACAAGCTAAAGGCTATAGAGTAACTATTCAAAAGTTGGACCCTTATATCAATATTGACCCTGGCACACTCAATCCTTACGAACATGGGGAGTGTTATGTCACTGAAGATGGTGCCGAAACAGATCTTGACTTAGGTCATTACGAACGTTTCCTCAATGTCTTCACCTCTCAGGCTAACAATGTGACCACTGGTCGTATCTACCAAAGTGTTATCGAAAAAGAACGCCGTGGGGAGTTCCTTGGCAAAACAGTACAAGTTATCCCTCATATTACCAACGAAATCAAGGACCGTATACAACTTCTTGGCAAGAGTGGCCAATATGATATTGTCATCACTGAAATAGGAGGAACTGTAGGGGATATCGAATCGCTTCCGTATATCGAGGCTGTACGCCAACTCCAGTGGGAACTGGGGGACAACAATGCGATTGTGGTTCACCTAACCCTCGTACCTTATCTGGCTGCCGCTGGAGAGCTCAAGACCAAGCCTACTCAGCACAGTGTCAAAACACTCATGGAGAGTGGTCTGAAAGCCGATGTACTAGTGTGCCGTACCGATAGGGACTTACCGGACGATCTCAGACAAAAGCTTGCCCTTTTCTGCAATGTGAAAAAGGAGGCTGTCATCCAGTCCATCGATGTGCCTACAATCTATGATGTCCCCAATCTTATGCTTTTAGAAGGGCTTGATAAGGTGGTTCTCAAAAAGTTAGCCCTCCCTGATAGTCAAGCTCCTGAGCTGACCCAATGGAATACTTTCCTCCAACGACATAAGAATCCAAAACACAGGGTGCGTATAGGGCTCGTGGGCAAGTATGTGGAACTGCCCGATGCCTATAAGTCTATCTTGGAGGCTTTTATCCATGCAGGGGCTGAGAATGAGGTCAAGGTGGAAGTGATCATGATTCACTCTGAATATCTGGACGAAACCAACTTAGTTGATAAGCTCAGCTCTCTTGATGGGGTCTTGGTAGCTCCTGGTTTTGGCGAACGTGGACTCGAAGGGAAGATCAAGGCTATCCAGTATGTCCGTGAGCATAATATTCCTTTCTTAGGGATTTGCTTGGGTATGCAGATGGCGGTTATTGAGTTTGCACGCCATGTGGCTGGCTTCGAGAATGCACATACAGCCGAGGTCAATCCCAAGGCTATCTACAAGGTTATCGACCTGATGGAGGCACAAAAACACATCACTCAGAAGGGGGGCACCATGCGCCTCGGGGCTTGGGATTGTGAGCTCTTGGAGGGCAGCCGTGTATATGAGGCTTACAAAAGTAAGCACATCAGCGAGCGCCACCGCCACCGTTATGAGTTCAATAGCGAATACCGCAAGCCCTTGGAAGAAGCTGGACTGCTCTGCTCGGGTACCAATCCTGAGACAGGCTTAGTGGAAGTAGTCGAAGTTCCTACACATCGCTGGTTTGTAGGGGTACAGTACCATCCTGAATACAAGAGCACTGTCGCTCACCCTCATCCGCTCTTTATAGCCTTTGTACAAGCAGCTTTACAATACAAATTAGAAAAATAGTTTGATACCCAAACAGAAATCTTTAGTCAATCAAAAATAGTTCGCAAAAAATTGACATAGCCTGAGGGCAAAGTCAGCAGGCTGGTACGGCTGAGTATATGAGGGATCCGCCCTCCAAAATCACCCTCCTCTTTCTTAAGATATGGGATTGACTATAAATATTGTACACAAGAAAAAATAATCATTTATAGTAAAAGAAGTTTTTCTATAACAATTTTATTTTGTACCTTTGCCAAATTATAAATATACAATTTTCAGAAAATTAATTTATGGAAGAAAAACGCAATAATACTTTTTCTCTTATCGGATTCGCGCTGATGTTTGTTGTACTGATATACTACATGTACAACCAGAAACCACCTCAGCAAACTACCGAATCAACAAATAACACTACCCAACAGTCCTCCTCTCAGCAGGTGGCTACCCCTGCATCTACTACCCTACCTACCGATTCCTTAGGGCTAAGTAAGTATAAGGAGACTCTTGGGGCTTTTGGCTTCTCTGCCGCGCTCCCTTCTGCCAAAGAAGGAGCCTTTACCGAAATCGAAAACAATCTTATCAAGCTTCAGGTAAGCAACAAAGGAGGACAGATTACCAATCTTTTGGTCAAAAATCAGAAAACCTACAATGGCAAACCTGTTGAACTGATTAAGGATGGGAATGCTTCTTTCTCTCTAAAGTTTACCACCAATGATAATCGTACACTGGAGACTAAGGATCTCTTCTTCTCTCCTACTCTCTCCGGAAACACGCTTTCCATGAAGCTACACGTATCTGATAATCAATATTTGGAATATGTATACACCCTCCGGCCTGATGAGTATATGGTGGATTTCTCTATTCGTAGTGTAGGGCTCTCTCAGGTATTCAATACTGGAGTTACTCCTCAGCTCTTGTGGAAACTCAAGGCTCGCCGTATGGAAAAGAGTGTAACCTATGAGGACAGATATGTACAAGCAGTAGTGCAGTATGAGGACAATCGCGATGATAAGCTTAGTGCAGGGGGCGAAGATTCTGAGGAGTTCAAGAGTATCAAATGGGTCGATTTCAAACAACACCTCTTCAGCTCTTTCCTGATCTCCGATAAGCCTTTGGCCTCTGGAAAGATTTCTTCCAAAAACTTAGCAACCTCCGAAGGGGACAATGTACAAGTTACCAAAGCTTTCGCTGCGGAGTTCCCCATTGGTTTTACCTCTGGAGAGCTCAGCGAATCGCTTCACTTCTTCTACGGCCCTTCTGATTATCATATCTTTAAAAAATATGACAAAGAGTATGGACTTACCAAGGCTATTCCTTTAGGATGGGGTATCTTTGGCTGGATCAACAAATGGTTCGTAATTCCTGTCTTTGACCTGCTCTCCTCCTTTATGGCTGTTGGAATAGCAATCATCGTGCTAACTATTATCGTGCGTATCCTCCTCTCTCCTATTCAGTATAAGTCCTATCTCTCTCAAGCTAAAATGAAAGTGCTTCGTCCTGAGATTGAGGAAATTAATAACAAATATAAGGGATCTGAGAATGCTATGAAGCGCCAACAGGAGACCATGGCACTCTACAGCAAGGCGGGTGTCAATCCTCTCAGTGGCTGTATTCCTGCCCTACTCCAGATGCCGGTCTTTTTTGCACTCTTTAGCTTTTTCCCTACAGCTTTCATGCTCCGACAAAAATCTTTCATGTGGGCTGAAGACCTCTCCTCTTACGATGCTGTGGCTCAGCTACCTTTCTCTATTCCTTTCTATGGAAATCACGTGAGCTTGTTTCCTATATTAGCTTCTGTGACTATGCTAATCTACATGCTCATGACTACAGGACAAATGCAGCAAACCAAGCAGGAGGGTATGCCAGATATGAGGTTCATGATGTACCTCTCTCCTATTATGATGCTGTTCTTCTTCAATAATTATGCCAGCGGCTTGAGCTTGTATTACTTTATATCCAACCTCATTACCATATTTATTATGTTGGCAATCAAGTATTGGATTATCGATGAAAAACGCATCCATGCCAAGATTCAGGAGAACAAACAAAAACCGCGTAAGGAAAGCAAGTTCCAGCGCAAAATGCGAGAGATGATGGAACAGGCCGAAGCTCAACGCAATGCTCAAAATAAAAAGAAATAACCCTTAAGGTCAGCTGTCAGTTCCCACTGACTACTGACCTTTTTGCTATATCTTTTAGAACGAATAACAACCATTTTTAAATAGCAACGATATGAATATTATCTTAGACGTACATGCAAGACAAATCCTCGACTCAAGAGGTAATCCTACCATCGAGGTAGATGTAATCACCGATAGCGGTGCTCGTGGCCGTGCTGCAGTGCCTTCTGGCGCTTCCACTGGCGAATATGAGGCCGTAGAACTTCGTGATGGAGGCAAAGAGTATTTAGGTAAAGGAGTCCTCAAAGCTGTAGAAAATGTCAATGACATCATCGCTGAGGAAATTATTGGTATGAATGTTTTCGACCAAAATCTCATCGACAAGGTGCTCATTGAGCTCGATGGTACTCCCAACAAATCTCGCTTGGGAGCCAATGCGATCCTTGGGGTATCTCTTGCCGTAGCCAAAGCGGCCGCTGAGTCTTTAGGGCTTCCTCTCTATCGCTATGTCGGCGGGGTAAGTGCCAATACACTCCCTGTCCCTATGATGAATATTATCAACGGTGGCTCTCACTCGGATGCGCCTATCGCTTTCCAAGAGTTCATGATTATGCCTATCAAAGCAGAATCTTTCTCTCAAGCGCTACAGATGGGCTCTGAAATCTTCCACAACCTCAAAAAAGTACTCCACGATCGCGGACTTAGCACTGCCGTTGGGGACGAAGGAGGATTCGCTCCTACCTTCGAAGGTACTGAAGATGCCATCGAAACCATCAAAAAAGCTGTAGAAAAAGCTGGATACAAGTTCGGTGAAGAGGTGAAAATCGCTCTTGACTGCGCTTCCTCTGAGTTCTACGACAATGGAGTATATGACTATACCAAGTTCGAAGGGGCTAAGGGTAAAAAACGTACCTCTGCTGAGCAGGTGGCTTACCTTACAGAATTGGTCAACAAGTATCCTATTATTTCCATCGAAGATGGTATGGATGAAAATGACTGGGATGGTTGGAAACTCCTTACCGAAGCCATCGGCGATCGTGTACAGCTCGTAGGGGACGACCTCTTCGTAACCAATGTAGAACGTTTGGAAAGAGGTATCGCTCAGGGAGTAGCCAACTCTATCCTTATCAAGGTCAACCAGATAGGTACCCTTACTGAAACCATCGCCGCTGTGGATATGGCACACCGTGCTGGATATACCTCTATTATGTCTCACCGCTCAGGCGAAACTGAGGACAACACCATTGCCGACCTCGCTGTAGCCCTCAATACACGCCAGATCAAAACAGGTTCGGCTTCTCGTTCTGACCGTATGGCCAAGTACAACCAATTGCTCCGCATCGAGGAAGAATTGGATGAAGTAGCCTATTACCCTCAGGAAAAAGCCTTCCGTGTAAAAAATTAATCTTACTTACATCGCTAAGAAAATAAGTATATTTTTTTAGTCTGTTCAAAATTTTTCAGCAAAAACTTTTTCAAAGTCTTGTTCTTTGGAAAAGTTTTTGTATATTTGCGCGTCACTGACCTCTGTTCACTGACCTCTATTACCTAAAAAGACATGAAATTAGATATTTTAGCATTTGGAGCACATCCCGACGATGTAGAACTCGGCTGTGCAGGCACTCTCGCCAAAGAAATTAGTTTAGGAAAAACTGTTGGTATTATCGACCTTACCCAAGGGGAACTTGGTACTCGTGGTAGTGCCGAACTCCGCCGCCAAGAAGCTCAGGAGGCTGCTCGACTACTTGAGGTCAAAGTGCGTGAAAACCTATGCTTCGCCGATGGTTTCTTTGTCAATGACAAAGAGCACCAGATAGAGGTGATTAAGAAAATCCGAAAGTACCGCCCCGAAATTGTCATCTGTAACCCTTTCGATGATAGACATATAGACCATGGCAAGGGAGGAAAGCTCGTCAGTGATGCTTGTTTCCTCAGTGGCTTGCGCCGTATCGAAACCACCGATGAGGATGGCTCTGCTCAACAGGCTTGGCGCCCTAAGGTGGTCTATCACTATATCCAGTGGAAGGACTTACGCCCCGATTTCGTGGTCGATATCACTGGTTTCTTAGGCAAAAAGTTAGAGGCTGTCCTCGCTTATCGTTCTCAGTTCTTGGATGAGGATACCAAGGAACCACAAACTCTTATCAACAGCCAAAACTTCCGTGATAGCATCACCTACCGCGCTCAGGATTTGGGCAGACTTATCAATAAGGAATACGCCGAAGGCTTCAATGTCGAACGCTATGTCGCTGTCAAAAACCTCAGTGACCTTATATAAGCTCCCTCCTTATTTATTGTTTTTTTACTGATGATAAGTCTCAAATATATCATTATTATTCCTAGACAATATGAAGGTGATTTATTTCTATAAAGATGGCAAATTACCTTACCAACAATCTATGTCCGCCAATGGAACCCTCCCCGCTTATTCTGAACTTTCCTATCAGTATGATAAAAAAGGAAATTGGATACAAAAAGAAGTACGTTACAATGGCAAATTAGAGTTTTTAGTAGAAGCGCAAATCAACTATTTCAATTAAAAAATAAAATCTTATTTTGTCATTTGAAACCATTAATCATTAATCATTAAAAAATTGATCATTTATCACAACCCTCATTGCAGCAAAAGTCGAGAATGCTTGGCTTTCTTAAAAGAAGAAGATGAACAACCTATTGAGATCATTGACTATCTCAAAAATCCTCCTTCTGTAGCTCAGATAAAAGAATTATTACACAAATTAGGCATCCCTCCTATCGATTTGGTGCGCAAGAAAGAAGCTATCTGGAAGGAAGTAGGTAGTGATTCCCTCACTGATACACAAATCATTGAGCTACTGCACCAATATCCTAAGCTCATAGAGCGTCCTATCCTCATCCAAGGGGATAAGGCCATCATTGCTCGCCCCCTAAGCGTGGCGCAAGAATGGCTCAAACTACAGAAAAAACAATAATAAAAATCATTCTTTTAATTAATTTCATATGAAGAGAATTTTTCTTGTAGCTTCCCTTTTATGGGCTGGCTACACTGCCTCCGCTCAGGTATATGTATCTGTCACTGGAGGATACGCCTGGGGAGTACCCTCCACCAAAATTGGCGAAGAAAGTATCAATGGCAAGGAAAGTGTACGCTTTGGTACTTTTGGAGAGGGAATCAATAGCCAGCTCAGAGTCGGCTATTTCTTCAACAAAACTTGGGGAATCGATATCAGCGCTGGGTATCTCTATGGAGAAGACCAACTTGTAAGGCGTGAAGTAAGCAAAAAGAACATTGCCAATACCCCTCTTACGGCCACTATTGATGGAGAGGTAAAGGGGCGTGGACGTGCCTTCGGGGCGGCTCTTTCGGTAATCTACAACTTTACAGACAACTTCTACGGACGTTTTGGCCTCCTTACCAAAATCGGAGGAAAGACTGAGGCCATTGCCCACTCCTACACCACTACCAATCAGGACATCCCTGTTGCTGCTCTGGCTCGCTTGGGTCTTTCTCTCCCTGGACTCTCTGGACTACCTACCTCTGCTGTGATCAAGCAAGGTGCTACCATTGAGACTTCTTACACTGAAGATTACAAAGGAAAAATGCCTTTTGGTACTATCGCCGCTTTCGGGTATAAGTACAATGTGACTGAAAAGCTCGCTATCTTTGCCGAATTGGAATATATGAATATCGCTGTAAAGCGTGACTATTCTGAGCTGAGAGAGTTTAACCAAACCCTCAAAGCTACTATCAGTGTAGCTGGACAAAACAGAAATGTAGAGGTACCGCTCAAGACCTTGGATGGTTTTACTAATGGCTCTTATAATGATGTCCTTCGTGGTCAAGTATACAACCAGCGCACTGACTATGTTGAGGAAGCTACCAAAGAGGAACTCAGTAATAATTCCTCTAAAAAACTTACTGAAAAAGCCTCTTATTCTTCTTTAGGAGTCAATTTTGGTGTAAAAATTTCTTTCTAATCATAAAGGGGCGAATGGTATTCGCCTCTTTTTATCTTCTTGCTCTTATTTCTTACGCCATTTCCGCTCTATCGCTTGGTAGTCTATATGGATTGCAGGAGGCTGCATCTCCAATTCGTTTGAGGAAAAGGCTCTTAGTAGAATATCTTCTATCCAAAAATCTTCTTCTACTTCCTCCGGATTATAGGTACTCTTGAGGGACAAATCATAAAACCAAGCAGTATTATTATACCAAAAAGCACGCCACCCACTCCTGAGATTCTTCACCAAGTTGTACGCCGACTCTCCTGTCTGCCTATAGATAAGCTTGATAAGTATCCGTCCCTGCGAACGAGAAAGTTTCTTTAGCTCTTCGGTAAAGCGCGCCTCAGCATCTTCCTGTACTCGCTTGGTATATTTCTTCCGCTGGCGGTTATTCGGCAGCGAATCCAATACTTTCTCTATTCGGTAGAGCTTATCTGCTGCTAACTTAGCATAGGGGTACACTCGCTTGACTCTGTAGCGCAATAGCTCATATTTCTTCCGATCTTCTTCATTCCTGAACACAGGCTGACTCCCAAAGAAAAGCACTTCCTCCAGATCATACACCGTCTCTGTTGGAACTATACTATCCCTCTTAGCGATTGTGTCCTGTTGTTGCCCCCACACCACAGGCAGTGGCAAGGAAAACAGTAGTAAAAAAAAACGCTTTCGCATATCTTTTTCTTTAGTTATGCAAAAATACAACTTTTATCAAACTTCTTCTTTTATAAAAATGTTAAATTCCAATAGTACATTTCTTGCAGTGTGTTGGTGCGAACTTATAGCTCCGACGCTGGCGAGAATTTGCAGCCCATACCGCTCCGACTCGAGTTTGTACCCCTCCCCTACCAGCGTGTTTCTTGCCGTTCATCCCTCCCGAACATCTTTTTTATAATTATTTGATTTTTAGCTATTTAAAAAATATTCTTTTATTTAAAAAAATCCCAACTCATTTATATTCAAAAAATTGTTGATATTTATTTTGTTTTTTTGTATTTTTGCAAAAATTTCCAAGCCTGTGGATATAGCGCCCAATATAAGTTATGTGCTTATGACCCAAGAGGGAACTTATTTGGTAGAATACTTGATTGGTGAAGTTGTCTTTACTTCAAGTATTAGCCGCGCTATGATCTTTTCCGATGTGAATATCGCTCTGAAATTCAAAACTTTACTATATGACCGCTTCAGAATTAAGGTGAGTGTGAATACTTATATTTACTGACATGCATTTCCCTTAAGTGGTTCTTTTTCAAGAGAGTACGGCTTGCTTTAAATCGTTTCCAAATGTTCTATCAAAATACCAACAAAGAGCCTAAAAAAAATACAGATGCGGGGGTGCTCCTCCTGAGAATTGTCATAGGGGGTATTCTCCTCTTCCATGGATTCTCTAAGCTACATGATATCAGCTTTGTAAAAATACAGCTAACCAACAATGGGTTACCTACCATCTGGGCGTATGGCACCTATCTGGGAGAGCTCTTAGCGCCCATTTTGGTAATTCTGGGCTACAGAACTCGCTTCTTCTCTATGCTTATTGCTATCAATTGCCTTACGGCTATCTTCTTGGTACACCGTAGCGAGGCCTTCGTGATCGATCCTACTACGGGAGCTTGGGCTATTGAGAACCTTGCCCTCTTCATTGGGGGGGCTATTACGCTTTGCCTCACTGGTGGCGGAAAGTACGCCCTCTCTTACAAAAGTAGCTGGGACTAAGTCTCTAACTACTATTTTTTTATTATTTTATATTTTTTTTGTCCTCCGAACCTATCATCATGAATTACGCTGTTGCGCTCTCCGATCCTATCTTTCATCTTATCTCCCAAATCGCCCACGAAAACAACCAAGAGTGTTTTGTCGTTGGGGGCTTCGTCAGGGATCTACTCCTTAGTCGTGGTCAGGCCAAGGATATTGATATTGTTACCTTAGGCAGTGGTATCTCTCTGGCTGAAAAAGTCGCCGCTGAGCTTCCTAACAATCCTAAAATCTCAGTCTTCAAGAATTTCGGTACTGCTATGATCAAGACTGAGAATATCGATATCGAATTTGTCGGAGCTCGTAAGGAAAGCTATCGTGAGGACTCGCGTAAACCTATCGTTGAGGATGGTTCTCTCTCGGATGACCAAAACCGTCGTGACTTCACTATCAATGCCTTGGCTCTCTCTCTCTCTAAGGACTCTTTTGGGGAGCTTATAGACCCTTTCCATGGGGTCGATGACCTGCAAAATGGACTGATTCGCACACCTTTAGAACCTAATATTACCTACTCCGATGACCCCTTGCGTATGCTTAGGGCTATTCGTTTTGCGGCTCAACTGAATTTTGTCATTGAGGAAAAATCCCTACAAGCTATTGCGGATAACAAGGAGCGCCTTAAGATTATCTCCAACGAGCGTATCGCGGAGGAACTCAACAAAATCCTCGCCTCCCCTACTCCTTCTGTAGGCTTTAAACTTCTTTTCCAGACGGGCTTACTCTCCCTAATCCTTCCCGAATTGGTTGCCCTACAAGGGGTCGATGAAAAAGAGGGACAGCGACATAAGGACAACTTTTGGCATACGCTGGAGGTGGTGGACAATATCTCCAAACATACCGATGACCTTTGGCTCCGCTGGGCAGCCCTTTTGCATGACATAGGCAAAGCGCCTACCAAGCGATTTGATAAGAAAATAGGGTGGACTTTCCACGGACACGAGTTCCTCGGAGGGAAAATGGTAGTAAAGATATTCCAGCGCTTGCGCCTCCCTCAGAATGAAAAGATGAAGTTCGTCCAAAAAATGGTTACTATGAGCTCCCGCCCTATCATTATAGCACAGGATATCGTCACCGATTCGGCAGTAAGGCGCTTGCTCTTCGATGCTGGCGACGACTTCGAGGCACTAATGACCCTTTGTGAGGCGGATATCACAACCAAAAACCCTCAACGATACAAAAAATACCATCAGAACTTCCAAATCGTCCGCCAAAAGGTAATAGAAGTGGAAGAAAAAGACCATATCCGCAACTTCCAACCACCTATCTCTGGAGAGGATATCATGAGGCTCTTTGGGCTAAGTCCCTCCCGCGAGGTAGGACAGCTCAAGGAAGCAATCAAAGAAGCGATACTTGAGGGAATTATCAGCAATTCCTATGACGATGCCTATCCTTTTATGATTGAAAAAGCTAAAAAGATGGGGCTCTCTTTAGCCGCTGATGTGAACTCATAACATACGTACTATACTAGAATAGATAGCTCATCCCTAAATGTATTACTACACTTACAAACTTAATAGAGATGAAAGAAAGTATAAAAATAAGCATCTTATCTGTAATTATAGGAGCTATTCAGATGATATTATTTTTGCCTGATGGCTATTCTTGTATCGATGGGAAAAGTGATATCATTACAGCTATTTTTTATGATATGCCTATCCAATTCTGCATAGTTCTTATCTATAGCCTGATTTTCAAGCCTCTTGAATCATCTATCGCCAAGTATATATTGCTCTTGATCGTTTTAGTTTTTTGGCTATATGTCAATAGGGTTGAGTTTTTACACAGGGAGGCTTGTTGGTCTACCTTTTTGAAAGAGGAGATTAACCCTGTGGTAATATATGGCTCTATCATCCCCTGCAGTATCTGCATTTTCGCTTTTTATATAGGGTTGAATTATTTTCAGAAAAAGAAAAAACAGAAAACACCACCCTTTGATAAGAAAACAAACAACCCCTTGACTCATCTAAGTATCATTATCAGCTTTTTACTCATAAGCTGTAATGACTCAAAAAGAGATTTTGAAGTGCTTCACACAGAGAAAGTAGCCGACACTTATCGATATAACCCCGATGGTTTTATAAAAAACAATTACGGGAAGTTGCTTATCAAAACCATTTCGCACTATGATAAGGAAGGAAAATTAAAAGAGATTTCTTGGAATAAGGCAAATGGCTTTTTAAGATATACATTATCAGAACTTAAAGAAGATCCAGCCCTATTAAATAGCTTTGATATTGATACTATATATTCTACAGAAAAATACATTGGTTATATAAAAGAAAAAAAGAACGATACTATTTTCTATCTGTCGGGCGAAAAAGTTGTGATCTACTATCCAATAAAATGATACTGGTCTCTCCGCTGTACATTCCTTGTAGCTTATGCTTTCTCCTGCTCTGAAAATTAGCAGAATTGTCTGAATCCCAATACTGGCATAAATCGTATAATAACACCATCAAAACTGTGAGAACCTAATAAAAGTATATGCTCAAGAATAATCCCTATAGCAGAGAGGGCGAAATAGTTGCTATTTCACTATTTTTAGCAGATTCACCAATAGCAAAGCCCAAAAAAGAAGATCACAATAAACAATTTGCTTTTGCAAGAGCCATTTGTGAAGAAAGTAGGAAGAGAATGTGATAATGGTAGTATAAAATCCAGCAGTGAGTCCTCGCTGGCTTTATGCGAGATCTAAAAAAGTGGCTGTTTATTTGTTTGATTAATAAATGTTTAACTATATATTTCATTTTTTACATTGAGCTCACAACTATAATAGAATAATTATGACAGATATAGAAAAGCAATACTTGAAATTAGTAGCGTTATACAAAACTGATAAAGATTCAGCTATAAACGGAATGATTGATATATTTCAAGAGGTATCTGAAAGTTATGAACATGAGATATATCATTCTATTATGGAGTGGTGTTTTAGTAATGCTCTTCACCCTCTCAACCTGACAAGTAGTGCAATATAAAAAGACAAAGCCTAATTGATAAGGGCACGAGTGGCTAACTCATATCTGTGAGTTTTTATAAAAATCAAAAAATGATAAAAGAAATATTAATCGTAGGATTAGGGAGTTTTGTAGGGGGAGCTTTGCGCTATGTACTCTCGGTAGCCTTTAGTAAGGTAGGGCGTGAGTGGGCATTCCCCATAGGTGTCATGGTAGTAAATGTGTTAGGTTGTTTTCTGATAGGGCTACTGTATAGCTACTTCAAGCATAAAGCTACTACAGCCTCTGTATTGCCTTTACTACTGATGACAGGCGTTTTGGGAGGATTTACCACCTTCTCTACTTTCTCTCTTGAAACCATACAGTTATTACAACAAAACGAATATCTAAAAACAATTCTTTACGTAGTAGGCAGTGTAGGACTGGGACTAACAGCATGCTTTTGGGGAATGAGACAATTTTAGACTATAGGCAGTAAATAGCCTCTGATAATAAGAAACTATCAAAAATTATAACATTACAATATGTTATCTCATAAAATAACACATCTATTTGAGCAAAGAGGTTATTTGCCTCTAACCGAAGAAGAAAAGGAAAACTATACCAAAGTACTAATAAGTTTAGGTATTCCTTTAAACAGTACTTTTGCAGCATTCAATCTTTCTGCTATAGGCCCGACTTTCGCTGAGAGAGGGTACGAATTGTATAATGTCTGTTGGTTCAAACTCTATTCCGAAGATTTAGATTATGCTATAGAAAACGCATCAAAGATATTCCTTTTGCCTGAAGAATATCTTCCTTTGGACAGTTTTGAAGCAGAAAGTGGCTTTTTCTATAATCGCAATACAGGAGAAGTGCTACACCTTCAGTTAGGACAAATGCTCTCTGATTTCCAAAACAATAAACTCAATCCTCAATGGAAAGATTTTAATACTTTCTTAGAATGGTTTTTCAATGTATAAGAAAATAGAATACTTCTTTTTACCATTATGAAGGAATTATTTTCCATAAAGTCTTTCCCTGCCAAGGGATTACACAAGCGAGATGTTGAGGATAGTACTGTAAGTGAGGCTTTGCAAACTATCTATCCTAAAAACAAATCGTCGAACTTATGTATGATATGGAATGGGGTGGCTTTGGATTTAGAAATGCACGATGAGGTTGCCGATATTTATTGGGATATTATCAAAATGCTATACGAAATGTATGAACAACCTTTATCCCAAACAAGTGTGCATTGGGGTAGTAATGCATTTATGGCAGAGTGGGTAATTTGTAGATGCCATTACCTTACAACTCACTCCAAAAGGGAAAACATTCCTCAAAGATGAGTGTTAGTTATTTGTCATTATTTTTGTATTTTTGCACTAAATTTCAGCGACTATGCAAGAAGACTTATTAGAACAAGCCAATGCCATTGGAAAAAATACCTTACTGGAGAACTTTGAGATTTCCTTCATTGAGGTAGGCAAGGATTACCTTATTGCGCAAATGCCTATTACTGAGAAAAATTGCCAGATCAATGGTATCCTACACGGCGGTGCCTCTGCAGCCTTAGCCGAAACGGTGGGGAGTATGGCCTCGGTACTCTTGGCCAATCCTGACAAACAATTGGTCTTAGGTACCGATATCACAATGAATCACATCCGCCCTGCAGCTCTGGGGAAAACAGTTTTTGCCAAGGCTACCCTAATCCATAAGGGAAGTACCCTACAACATTGGGATATCAAAATCACTGATGAGGATAACAAACTCATTTCCTACGGCAAACACACAACTATAATTGTAAAGAAAAGATGATGCTTTCTCCTGAAGATTTCTTACAAAAAGCTAAAGAAGTAGCTACTGAACACCTGCCTTTTGTACTGTTCAAATATCCCAACGATACTCAAATCCATCTTATTTCTCAAAATGATAAGAATCTATACAAGGTAAAAGACTTTACCGAGAAAGGGTTTGTCTTACACTCTTTTGAGGGGATACATTCTTTTCTACTAAGACAAGACAATCTTTTTTCTACGGCTTTTGTCAGTGAAGAAAAAAAGGATACCCTCCCCTCTCCTATCCTCTCCTCCTCAGCAAGAGTGGAGTATCAGGCATTATTTGGCAAAGCCCTAAAGGCTATTGACAAAGGAGAATTGACAAAGGTGGTGCTCTCCCGAAGAATTGCCTACACCAAAGCTCCAAAGCCTCTTCTCACTTATTTTCAAGACCTCGTACAGGCTTATCCTACGGCTTTTTGCTATGCTTTTTCTCACCCTAAAATAGGCAAATGGGTAGCGGCAACCCCTGAGACATTGGTCAAAATAGAAGATAACCAGCTTCGCACTATGTCGCTAGCAGGTACCAAACCTTTTATCGAAGGAGAAAAACCTTTATGGACTGAGAAAGAGTATAGAGAACAACAAGTAGTCACCGATACGATTATCAAGGTACTATCCCCTTATACAACCGATTTATCTACTGGAAAAATTCACGAGGTACGCGCCGGCAGGCTCTGGCATCTCTGTACAGAAATCATGGCTAAAATAGCCCCTCATACAAAAATACAACAAATTGTAGACAATCTGCACCCTACCCCTGCCGTATGTGGCTTCCCTACGGAAGAGGCGCGTCAGTTTCTTTTAGAAAATGAAGGATACCCAAGGGAGTTCTATGCGGGATATTGTGGCCTTGTGGATTTCAAACATAAAAATTCTTTAGACCTATTTGTCAATCTGCGATGTGCCCAGCTTACAGACAAAGAGGTATTTGTATATGTAGGAGGTGGGGTAAATAGTGGCTCCCAAGAGGAGAGCGAATGGCAGGAAACCGAGAACAAAGCACAAACGATGCTACGTATCTTACAATAAGCTAACGTGAGGATTTGGGCAATCGTACAAACTGAGAGACAAATTCGGGCAAACCTGTATCAGCAAGCCGCTCATTATAATCATAATAGCTAATCACACAAGCAATCGCCTGCCCTCTGACCTCTGTGGCTATATAATAGACAATGAGTTTGTAATCCTTATGATGACTCTTTAGGATAGGATGTTGATAGTGTTCGTTATAGATAATTTCTGTAGCGCGTGTTTCCTTCCCTTCGAAGAGGAGAGTGATATCCCGCTCCATCAGAAGGCTCATTGTATGATTTTCTGGCATAGGAATCATCATCGCCCATCTCTTCTGTAGGAAAATAGCCTGTTGTGCCTCGGCTAACGAAGAATGTAAGCTCCAATTCATTTCCCCTTTGGTGGGGCAACGTACAATATTGACCCCTGTCCAATAACATTCGTCCATCAGTGGTACTTTTCTTCCAAGAAAATCAAAGGAACGCCCTCCCATATAGTTTTCTTTAGGAACTTTCCTGTCCAATACCAACTGGAGCATCTCTGTATCAATCTCCTCAGAGGGCGTCTCGGAGACTGAACTAATTGTAGCGATCAGTAATACATCTTTCTCATCCATTTTCTTTCCAAGAAAGTAAATCATTGTATTTTGCCAATGATTTTCTCCATTCTTTTCATAATAAGTAAGGTAATAATGAGGTATTTTTAGCTTAGGATTCTGCTTGGGAATAGTATCTGAGAAGTGATTTTTCTTGGCAAAATTCACCATATTCTGCTTGGTTACAAGTACATCAAAAGACTCTTCGAAGCCCTGTAACTTCAGCTCATACTTGCCCATAGCATAGGCAGGATCTCCCTCCATAGGATTATAGTACAAGCGCTTTTGTGCATCCTTGGTTTGTCCTACTAAAGAAAGTGATAGCAAAAATAAAAGGTAAAAATAGGTTTTCATATAAAAGCCATGTATAATTATCAAGTATAAATCAAAAATCAGTGTCAAATGTCCCCTCTCCATAAAGGAGAAACCAGTCTAAGTCTTCTACTGTTTTGTATTCCTCAGGGAGTGATAGGAGGCGTGTACCCTTTTTCATATCATCCCTGTAACGAGAAAGGTCAGTTGAGGTATGCATTTTGATAAAAGTACGTCCCTTAGTGGTGGGGTCAGGATAAATATACTCCAAAGTATCTAAGCGCTCTCCTCTCCAACGATATTTATAAAGTCCTGTCCAACCAGGGTGTCCATATTGGACCCCTCTGATGAGTTTTTCTTGAGGATAGAATGTAGGATTTGTCAAGTCCATATGGCTTGTTACCACCTCCTTTTTAGCAGCTGGAGACAAATAGATATCATAACCATTTGCTCTACAACAACCTGATAACGGATAACTTTTCACCAAAAAATCCTTGGTTCCATCCCCATTGACATCGAAAATCGTATCTGTAGGAAAATGATAATCCTTTCCGGACATCTTATGTTCTATAGACTCATTTCCCAACTTATAGATATCTATATGCTCCCATCCATATTTGTATGAATAATGGCATAATACGCCTCATCCTCAAAGTATTTCTTAATCTGTACAGTAACAGCGAGGTAGCACTCATCACTGTCTTCTATCACATAGGAAAAATCCAAATTTTTTCCTTTAAATCGTTTTACGACTTCAAGAAGCGTCTCTTTTTTGGTTTTCTCGAGGAGGAGACTATCTGCAAGCTGTTCTTCAAAGTAAAGGCTTTTAAGAGTGTCTTTTTTACTTTTTTTGCAATTCTTGAAGTTTGTCCTCCTGAGGTTTTTCGACAGTAGAATTACAAGCAATAAGAACAATAGGTAGGAATACCAGACGAATTAGAGATGATAAATGATTCATAATTACAGTGATTAGTTCAGTATTCAATGATTAATGATTAATATTCAATGGTTAATGATTAATAGAAAAAAACCGAACTATTCATATGAATAATTCGGTTTTTGATAAGAAGGCGGCGACATACTCTCCCACAAA
>QWCZ01000159.1_pt1 | contig 63210 bp, 82 predicted proteins | sample 1972651 | NCBI WGS metagenome assembly QWCZ01 (sample SAMN09866695, study PRJNA288562) | Human oral metagenome isolate pre1_saliva, whole genome shotgun sequencing... | isolation source: mouth | host: Homo sapiens | place: USA: California
CAAAAGAATCCACATGGCTTCTTCTCTCACCGTCCTTGGCTTCACTGATGGCGATGGACAAAGAACAGGAAAAGGCTATTTGGATATTGTGGATTTTATTATTTCAAGAGGTGGCAACCATATAGAGGATAATTTAAAAGAACTATACAAGCGAGTTGCCTTCAATATCTGTATTGGTAATACCGACGATCACTTTAGAAATCATTCGTTCCTACTTGGAAGGGAGGGTTGGGAATTATCTCCTGCATACGATATGAACCCTACGAATGGTATATTTCAAGCATTGTTTATCGATACCAACACAAACGATAGTTCTCTCAACAGCCTTTACAATGCCCATGAGCTTTATATGTTGGATGAAACAACAGCAAGAGGTATTATAATGGACGTAACAAGAAACATGAAGTATTGGGAGAATATGGCAGAGAATATAGGACTTCCCCGACGAGAAATCAAATACTTCACGGAACGATTTCAGAAAGGCATGGATTTTCAATATAGTTCGGGACTTCGTCGGTGAGGTCAAGCAAGGGAGGCGTTCTATCTGTCTCCCTTTTAATTATACCATATAAAAGCATAAATGATGTTTCTAGACCTATAAGACAAAAATTGATAGAGAGAATTGAACTATTCAAAAAAGAGTAATTACAAATTTCTTTGTGAGTATAATTATTTTTTATACAGAAGCATAAATAAACAAAATAATAAATTGCCATAATAAAATATTTTGGTTATCTTTGCATACGAAATGAAAAAATAAAGTAATGAAAGCAAAGGCTTTAGATAATCTAAAAGTCGCACAGTCGCTAATCGATAAAAAAGAAGCTTGCTCAAATACTGCAAGCATACATTGTTCATATTATGCTGTTTTACAGTATATGAAATATATATTAGCACATACAGACAACCCGATAACATATGAAGAACAAACTCAACAAACAAAATGTCAGAGTTCTCATGAATATGTTATCTTTGAAATCAAAGAAAGATTTTCTGATTTTAAAGAAGCAAGAGATTTTGTTCATGATGTAAGAGATTTGAAAAGAGATAGGGTTGATGCTGATTATTCTGAACGAGAGTTTAGTCTTGACGAAAGTCTTGAATGTAGAGATCAAGCTAATAGGCTGATATCAAAATTAAATCGTTATTTTGGAAATATATGATAAATAATGAAATAGAAACCAAACTTAGGAATTGGTTTGAGCAAATGGTTGATCGCTATAAGTGGTTAAACATAAAATTTGAATATAGCGAAACGAGAGGAATATATCTCGTTTCTTATTCACCTATTCAGAAAATAGAAGAAAGCGATTCTTTTATTAAAGAAACTATGGATTTTGAAGATAGGATGAATTTTCTTTATGGTGATGATTCGCCTTTATTTTGCGATGAAGAAAAGTATTTTAAACTTTCTTCTGATGCAGAAATAATAAAATCCAGATTTAAATTCTTTGATATAAGCATAGCAAAAGAAAAACTTACGCAGACTTCTAATTTTTCTTCACCATTATATAAAATTCAAGACTGTAATTATTACTCTAATAATTACGCATTAGCTGCATAAAGATATGAATAAAAAGGTAGAAAAAGCACGTTTCAGATTCGTTGAATATCTTTTCAAGGAAACGTCGATCAAACTTACAGGAGAAGATATAAGTGATGATGTAGAGTTTGGAATAGAACCTAATGGCATTTTTGAGGAAGACAATAAGATGTTTATCCTTACACTAAATGTTTTGGTCAAAGACAAGAAGAGTAGTTTAGAAGTTAAAATGACTGTTATAGGAAAGTTCAAATATGAAACTAATGATATACAAGAGTTAGTCCCATACTTGGGATTTAATGCGCCGGCAATTATTTTCCCATATATACGAGCTTATATTACTAACATAACAGCTCTTGGAGGAATGTCACCCATAATTCTACCGACACTAAATATGGAAAGTGTCGGTAAAGAACTATTAGACAAAATCAGTTCTAATAAAGGATTTACAACCAACAAATGATTATAACAAAAATGTAGGTGCTTACATAGAAAATAACGCTACTAATTGGTAGAAGTATTAAAGCAAAAGAGGATGTATTAAGACATCCTCTTTTATTCTTTAATAAAGATATACGTGCGGGATAATACTCATTCTACTTATTGTTATATTTCAACCATTCACTTTCAAAATCTTCCATTGTGATTCCTAATAGTTTCATCTCACGGAAGATAGAAGGGAGAGAATGAATAAGAAAAGTTTTAAGACGAACAGTTATAATTTGCTCACGTGCAGCACATGACACAAAGTAACCAAGACCACGCCGTTTATAGATGATTTTTTTAAAAGAGAGAATCTCAAAAGCTTTCACTACAGTATTAGGATTCACATGTAACATAACAGCAAACTCACGAATAGACGGTATTCGATCGTCAACTTTATATGTTCCTTTTATAATATCATCGCAAAAGTGGTCATATACTTGCTCATAGATAGTCTTGTTACAAATAAAAGTCATAAACCTTAATCCATAAGAGAAAACCCACATCTGCAAATAAATAATCCTATTTTTAATGGAATACTTTTAGTTACTTTACTATACTAAATGTACCTACAGGTATCGTTGTACCGTTAATAATGGAGAAGAAAAATATACCATATTCACCTGGTATTATTTCATTTTCTGGAAAAGTAAGAATATATGACTGGCTACCATACTTATGAGCTATGAAATTGACATAGCCACTCTTCTGAACTTTCTCAGAACCAAGAAGAGTTGGTGAAAACTCCATCCATTGAATACGGCGGTCCTTCTTTGAGGCATTAAAACGAACTATACGATAGAGTTCCATTGGGTCACTTTCATTATCCTTAGCTTTAATAACTAAAGAAATGGTTTTCATGTCTTTTGGAACAATATAAGAGGAATGAGGTCCTTCGAATACGATATCCATACCATTTGCGCCTGCAAGAGAACCTGCAGCATCTGCCATCTGACTAACACCAGATGCTGTAGTCATTGTTTTAACACCAGTTGAAAGCGCACCAATTGAATTAGCATTAACGCCAACAATTAAGCCAGCTGCACCAACAGCTGATGATACTCCTCCAACAATCTTAGACCACTTGGATACCTTATTCTGATGACTCTTAATTGTGCCACTTTCTTTTGGTAATACTACAAAGGAAGAGTCACTTGTCATGAGACAGTAATTGTTAATAAACTCTGGCTCTTTTACAACTTGATAACTTTGTGCAAAAGATGAAGCTACGCACATAATAAATAATGTACTGAGTATAAGCTTTTTCATAAATTTTTAAATATAGAATAAATAAGATTTATTTAATATAATGAAGTAATGATGTGTAAAGGTATATATAATTTTGGTTTGTAAAGAATGTGATACAATAAAAATTATTTTTTAACAAAAAACCTCTGCCATAAAGACAGAGGAGGGATCGTAATTTGTTGGAGGGAATAGTCCAATAATATAACAATGCAAAGATATATGTTTTTCTTGTAATAACAAAATAAAACAATATAAATATTATGCTTTTAACATATTCTAATTGATAACAATATGTATTGATTAGAAATTATCTATTATGTCACTAATACGTTATTTTGGTATACTGAATGTACCTATTGGAATCGTTGTTCCATTAACAGCGGACAAGAATATACCATATTCACCTGGTATCATTTCTTTTTCTGGGAAGGTAAGGATATATGACTGTTCTCCATACTTATGAGCTATGAAATTGACATATCCACTCTTCTGAGCTTTCTCATTACCAAGAAGAGCTGGTGAAAACTCCATCCATTGAATACAGCGGTCCTTCTTTGAACCATTGAATCTCACAATACGATAGAGTTCCATAGGATCAATATCATTGTCCTTAGCTTTAATAACTAAAGAAATGGTTTTCATGTCTTTTGGAACAACATAAGAGGAATGTCCACCTTCAAGAACAATATCCATACCTTTTGTACCTGCGAGTGCTCCAGCAGTAGTAACAGAACTAGAAACGTTACCAACACCCCCAGTCGCATTAGAAACTATGTTCTCATGACGCTTAATTGTACCAATCTCTCGTGGTAATGATTCAAAAGAATCATCACTTGTCATAATGCAGTAGCTATTAATAAACTCTGGCTCTTTAATAGGGCTGCGAGTGAGAAATTTAAACGCTAATAAAACTAAATTTATGAAACATAATAATGTAATAATGTTCCAAGCTCTTTCTCGATTCATGATAATAAAAACTATTGCTTTCAAAGATATCCAAAATATTTGGAATTCAAAGCTGATTAAACAATTTAGGTAAACTCTTAAAATTCTAATTGATAACAATATATATTGTTTAAAAATTATCGATTATATCATTGATACGCCCATGAAGTTGCTTGTTGACTTTTATCTCACCATATTTCTTCTCATACCTTCTGAGAAAACCTGAGATTCCTGCACCAATAATATCTTTGATTGCACATCCTTCTATCTGACAAACAGCACGTAGCTTATCCATGTCAGACTTAAGAACTACAGTACTTATTTGCTCAGTTTTCTCTTTTCTTGGTTTAGGTCCACGTTTTTTAGGAGAGGATTCCACCTCAGAAGGTGATGTCTCTTCTACAGATGGGAGATTAGATGATTGTGTTTCTATCGGTGAAGATGTCAGACCAGACATTAGGTTCTTAATAGAACTATCGAGATTTTTCTTTGCCATATTTGTATTGATGTATTTATATATTCATTAATTGATTAATTGATAAGTTGATTAATTAACGAATGAATATAAATTCTTATTGTAATCTATTTAATAATTCTTCAGTAAATGATAAATAATCTGCAGCACCATTGCTTTTGGGAGCATACTCAATGATGTTTGAGGACTCCAAAGGAGCTTCTGCAATAGTAACATTTTTACGTATCTTTGTTTTAAAAATAAGATCGCCCCAAGAGGATCTTAATTCCTGCTCAATACCGCTTGTTAATTTTGTCTTTTCCCAACGAGTAATAAGAACACCAGAGACATGAACTTCTGGATTTAAAAACTCACGTACATTTGAGATAAACTCATTAATCATTGCTAAGCCTTTAAATGGGAGAACTTCTGCAATAAGTGGAATAATAATATCTGTTGCAAAAGTACAAGCATTCAATGTTAGTACGCCTAAAGATGGAGGACAATCCATAAGAATAAAATCGTAGTTCTCTTTAATAGGAGACAAAGCACGACTTAAAACTCTTTCTCTTGCAATTACAGAAGAGAGCTGAATGTCTACCATTGCAAGTTCCTGAGAAGAAGGTATAAGGTCAAGATTCTTTGAAACATTATAAGGTTCTGGAGACTCATTAAGAACTAAGATGTTGTATATGCTTTGATATACATCTGGGAGCTGCTTCATACTATACGTTAAGTTTGCCTGTGCATCAAGATCTATAAGGAGAACTTTAAATCCCTTTGATGCAAGGATTGATCCCACACTAGCAGTTGTTGTTGTTTTGCCGACACCTCCTTTATGATTAGCGAAAGCAATAATTTTTGTTGAACTACTCATAATTATAACAATTTATAAATACATATTTTTATGTTTCTGAAATTACGAATACAAAAATATATGTATTTCTAAAATGTAGAAAATATGTATTGTTAAAATTATAAATTTAACATTTGCCTAATCTTTTCTTTTAGATCTAATAAGCGTACCACAACTAATGTGACATTTTTTATTAAGGACAACGCCACCTTTACTTAAACCTACACGTTCAAGTGAAGATTGTGTAATACCAATCTGTTCAGAAGAAAGAACAGAATATATTGCAGGAATTGAACCAAAAAAGTAACTTTTTCTACCTTGAAGAAGGTGAACATGAATTATTTTTGTCATATAAGAAAGTTTTTTGCAAATATACAATATAATAATTATATACGATATTTTAATTATAAAAAAATTACTATGATAGTATATAGTTTTGAGTAAATAATGCAAATAATAAACATAAATCTTACTGAATTGTTAATTTAGAAAGTACATCTAATTTAATTAATAGTTAAGTTCATTAATCAATATATTTGCATAAAAAAAGATAATGAAAGTGATTAAAAAAACAATTAAGATTTTGTTTATTATCAGTATACTGGTAGTGACAAACGTATTGGTATCCTGCTCTGGAAAACCAAAGTATAATTTTGAAAATGCAGAACAAGCTGTACAAGAGTGTCGAAATCATCTTGCTGATCTGAGAGAAAAAAAGAAAGCAAATATTGAGGAGCTAACAAACTTGACAACAGATTGGCTGGAACTAGAGGACTCAGTATATACTGTAATGGACAGAGACAGCTCTGTAACAATAAACAGTAAAATAGCTGAAGATTATTTCAGAGTAGCAGATTCAATACATCATGAAATAGCAAGAATAACAAAGTCAGAACAGAGATCACTTAAGGATGTCATATCATTAAAGATAAAGACAGCAAGAGGACGAGAAAAAATGATGACTTCTAAGGATTATAAAGATGCTGTTGCATATTTTAGTAAGCTAGACGAAACAGGCGTGTACGCTGATCCAAATACAGCTATTAAAGAGTACGTAAATCTTATCAATAACACAAAGAAATTTAAGAATCTGAATGATGTCAGTACTTTTATGACAAAAGAAGATATTTGTTTTCGTTCATTAATTCAATTCTTACCGCAGGTAAAACAATCAACATTAAAATATATAACAGATAAAACTGGAGAAATTTTTGGCGACTTATACAAAACAGTCACAGGTAGAAATAATGATAGCAGAGAAATGATATTTCTCACCATGCGATTTAATCGAAGAGTGGTACTTAATGCGTTAGCCTGTGAAAAGGATATAAAGGCAAAGAAACGTCTGGATAGAGTTCAAAGAGCAAATTACAGATGGATGCTGATACAACCAATGATGACACTTGATAGCTATTCATTAACGTGTCTGAGTAATGACCAGGAGGAACAGATATTAAGAATAGCAGATAACCTACCAGAATATATTTGCTATCTCGATGGTAACACAGAAGAGGCGAAGAAAAATTCCCAGAAGCTAATTGATATGTTGTCAAATTATTTCTTAAAGACATATTTAAGAACGCTCGTATAAGGTTAAACAGAATTTACACTATAAATATATGGAAATAAACATCAGAAATTTAAGTAACTTGTTAAATACTACAGGCTTCATAAATATAGATAAAATGGAGTCCAATAAAACAAGTGTAAATACAGAAGTACACTATCCTTCTGATAACCAATTTTTATTTAGTGACATAACTAATAAACTACCCAAATTACACATACTTTATAAGGCGGAAGAGGAAAAGGGTATGAAAGAAAAATGGGTACTTTTTAGTGATCCTTTTAAAGAGAATATGTACATCATATTTCTCGAATCTGATATGTTTGGAGTTACAGACTATATTACCGCAGAGGTATATGATAGCCTTGAAATTTTCTATACAAGATTACTAAAGGAACTAAAAAAAGAACCAGGAGTAATGAAACGTAAAGAAAAAATGTCTATCAAAAATTTAATATCAATATTCTTCTAAAATATTATATTATGGTTTACTTATATATCAAAATTATTTTAGCTATTTTACTATCAGCTATACCTTTCATCTTTTCAATTTTTATAAAATCAAAGACAAAAGATGGAAAATGGAAAAATGTGTTTACACTCTCAGATATAAATTCTGAGAAAGTAGCTAATGGAGCTGGCAAGGTTAGGAAATTCATAATGAGAATATACGAGGCAATGAAGTATTCTGATAATGCCAGGAAGTTCTTTATTATGCTTTTGATTATAACAATGATAGTGGTTCAATGGATAGATTCTGAGGCAACACAGACAGCAGTCAAAGCAATTATAGGAAATAGAGAGAATGTTTATTTGGACAAGGAATCTATGATAAAGTTCTTTCCATTTATAACATCGCCTATTGTTACAATATTATCGATGATATACACACTTATCTTATTCAGATATAAGTGGTCAAATAAGTTGCTCACTAAAATTGGTACAAGTAAAAAAGTGATAGTATTATTTGTTGCAATGATAATGCTATCTATAGTTGTTGGAAGTGGTCGTTTTTTCCTTTTAGGTGAGATACTATTCTTAACACTTATATGGGCATTAATTTTACCTAAGAAAAAAGGAGAAGGATACCCAGATGGTGGAACGAGAATTAAGAGAGGAAAAAAGACTGAAAAATATGATATGTACAGCGAGAGAAAAGCTGCATAAATGAGTAGTAAAACAAGTTGAAATATTAGCGTAAAAACTATATAAAAAAAATAAGATGGAAGCAAAGAAAATAGATACTAAAGAAATGGTTGGAGAAACTCAACAAACAAAGAAAAAGCGTAATCTTATAATTAAAACTGACTATCAATTGTGGGAGTATCTTTTCAGAGATCAGCCGAAAAAAAGAAAAAGACATACAAAGGCTGAAGCATTCTATGATCTGATAAAAAGACAGAGAGAAGCTTTACTAATACAAGATGAAACATATCTTACAAGCACAGTAAGTGATTTCATGGAGCAGTGGACTTGGTCAAGACAAAATGTAAACATTTTTCTTGATGAATTAGAAAAAATAGGAGCTATCACCATAGAAAGGGGTAATAAAACCATAAAATTTCAGATTTCTAACGCAAGTTTAGAATAAGAATACATATAAGACCACATTTAAACCGTGAGAATAGTCGTTTTTAGGACTTCTCACGGCTTTTTACATAAGAAAACGTACCCTTGTACATTATTGTAATAAGATGAGCTTAAAACAAAAAATATTCATATTTCATGGACGTATGAATATTAAAGATTCAAGTTATGAAACGAAAATAATAAAATCATTTTCCCAAAACAGAAAATCACAACCTCCATTTCAAACTTGAAATTTAATTATCTCGGACACGATTAAAAAGCGTCATAAAGCACCCTAAATAGACATAAATATAAAATTAAATTGCGTAAGATTCGCTTGCGAATTTTTAGACTTATATAAGTCAGGGGGTAGCCTAATACCCACTTTTGGCAAAAAGTGGCGAAAACAAACGGGGTCTGGGACCTTTTTTAATTCACGAAAAAGAGCAAGCTCTGTGAACCGTTTGTAACAAAAAAAAGAAAAAAATAAAGCAAAAATAAAACTATGGCAAAACAAGTTTGCGATATTCAGGCTGGTAAAGGAATGAGTGTTTCTCAGAGTGATGAACATCTGAGAAAAGCAACCAACGCTATAAAAAACACGAAGTGGTCATCTAACTATGATCCTACCAGAGAACATCTTAATTTTGAGATTGGCAAAGGCGGTGTTGTAAAAGAAATTGACAAATCAAAATCTATTCCAACACGTATCAGAGAGAGTCTAAAAGCAAGGGGAATATCAGACCCTAATATAGGATTAGATAAAGCTCGATACAGAACAGTGGCTAATTTTATTCTTGGTGGATCACGTGGTCAAATGCACCGTTTAGCTTTCGGAAATCAGACGGTAATTTTGGAACCTGGAAGCGATAACTCTGGTATAACAAGAAAGAAAGATATTGAGGATTGGGCTATTGATATGTATAAGTTTATGTCAAAGAAATATGGTGAGGATAATATTGCTGCTTTTATTGTACATTTAGACGAAAAAAATCCTCACGTTCATTGTACTGTTCTTCCTGTTACAGAAAAGAACAAAATATCATGGAAAAAAGTTATAGCAGGGGCTGATAAATTTGAGTACAGGGAACGTATGTTAAGACTTCATGATGAGTTAGCAATAGTGAATAAAAAATATCAGTTAGAAAGAGGTGAAGATATTGCACGCACTAAAGCTAAACATAGAACACTTGAAGAGTATCATCAATGGGAGCAGAAAGAACTAAAAATTAAAGTTGAAAACCAGCAAAAAACAATTAAAGAACAAGAGGAGCATATTACAAAAGTTTCAAGTGATATTAAAAGAGCAGAAACTAAGTTGAAAGGTTTGACAACTATGATCTCAAACCTTGAAACAATACACGCCGAAAAGCAGTTGGAATTAGATAAACTACAAGCAAGATTAGTAGCTGGTGGTGGAGACTACTATGGCATAATGGACAAAATACAGAAACTCCAAAATGAACTTCAAAACATAGAAGCAAAACTGGAGGACAAGAAGGTAAAGTTGGAACAAGCAAAAACAGAAGTCGGAAGTCTTGTAATGCAGAAAGAAGAGAATGAAAAGATAAATATTGATCTTCTTGATAAGAAGGATAAACTAGTACAAGAGGTTCAAAATGCAACACAAAGTCTCCAGGATATAGAGGTGGGTAATATGGAGTCATTAGCTTTGGACCATTTTAGACAATCAAGATCTTCTCAAATCAAAAAAGCAGAAGAATACGAAGCTGGACTTAATGAAAACGAAAGGAAAATTATAGACAATTACAACGCAGCTGTGTTTGGTAGTTCTATAGTTGATGATATGGCAGCAAAGACAAATGAAGTAGTTGCTGTCGCAACAGCTTTATATTTTGGTTACATAGATCAGGCTATTAAATTCGCAACTGATCATGGTGGAGGTGGAGGTGGTAGTGTTCCATCAGATTGGGGCAGAAAGAAAGATGAAGATGATTGGGCATGGAGAAGAAGAAGTTTTGGTATGGCACTTCATTTAATGAAACCAAGTAAGAAACGAAATATTAAACGATAATATAAAGCATAAACATACTATTGATAGTAACAATAAAATAAGATATATTTATAACATTAATATCAAAAGAGGGAATACCATTTTGTTAATACAAAGATTCAAATATTTGTAAAAAAATATGATTATAACAAGAAAAAAACTGCTTAAGCAGATATATAGAGGTAAGGTACTGAATTGTTAATTTAGAAAGTACAAACTCTATTCTTATGATGTCATAATTATATTCAATAATTTAGCAAAAAAATAACACCATATATGAGAAAAAGATTCTTGGTCATATCCTTATTGTCTTATTTTTCTATTCCCTTAATAGCACAAGCATATATAAGGGATGCCGAAAAAGACTATATAAAGCATACGCAAATTAAGACGAATGTTCTTATACCTGAAACAGGTGAAGAGAATAAAAATCGAGGGTTTAATGCACTTTATCGAAGAATGAAGTGGAACAAAATAAAAGAATTAGGGACAGAGGAAGATTCTGATAGTATTAAATACGAAGACTCTTTCTTCTTTTATTTTAAGCCAAATCAGGAAGAATTCATTGATAACAGACAGGTAAGACAAATAAGTGGTATTATTGAAAAACTAACAAAGAATCCTGCGTTATCTGCGAAAGTAATGGGAGCTGCTGATAGTATGACAGGAAACGAAGCTGATAACCGATTACTTGCCATTCGAAGAGCAAGAAAGATTCTTCAATATATAAAAGATGCAGGAATCGTAAAATCAAGACTGAGTGCATACAGTTTAGGCGGAATAGATATGTTTCCGACAAAAGAGGAAAATAGATTAGTGTGCGTAATCTTATATCAGAAGTAAAAAGAATACGTATATCTTAATCATATAGTGATATTCAAAGGTAAATATTAACAATATAAAACAGCATCATGATACAATTTAGAAGTGGAGCACAAGGGTATGGGTATGATTTGACTGACGAATTGAAGAGGATTCTGTACGAAAATGGTATGAAAGCCAACATAAGACAGGATGCTTCTGGTAATAATTATCTTGTAGTCCGAACTGCTGACATGGTAGCAGAGAAAAGTTATAAGCTAAACGATGATCAGCTCAATAAACTCACTGCACTAGGTGGTGGACCGCTAACAGAAAAAGCGTATAACCAGCTAGTAGATATTGTCAGAAAAGACTTTAGTGTGCCTCCAACATTTACAAATGCCCAAGCTGCAGGAGTACGTGATGTTGTTACTGGTTTACATGGTTATAGAAATCCTATACGTGAAAGAGACTTTATGATGGGTGAAAACCCTTATAGACCAATATTTGCGACACCTCCATATATGAGAAGTGTAGAGCCTTCTTTTGTACGAGAGAGGAAAGATGGACGAATGATGCCTGGAGAGTTGAAATCTGGAGCATACGGCTTTAAGTACAAAGGGGAAAATATTGGTGTGACTCCTCCAACAAGACAGTCTCAACCACAGGTTCTTGTACCTGCTCCACGCCCAGAAGGTTTGGCAAAGCCACTTTCAAAAACAGTTAACATGACTTCACCGATGTATTTTGATAAAAACTCCTTCTTGGAAGTTTTAAGAAGTCATGGTATCGTCATTGATCAAAACAAAAAGACAATGACAATCCAATCCTCAGAGACTAGGAGAGACGTAACCTATGACTTGCACGATGAAGAGATAAAAAAACTAACAGCTGCAAGATTAGTATCAAATGGGAAAGAAAAAGGGTACTCTATAGATAATAGACTTAATGTAATCAATAATGTTATCAAAAAAGACTTTGAGGGGAAGGTGACCAAAGAACAATTAGAGTCCAAAAACCTAATTAATATAGCACTGAAACCAGAGGTTAAAGCTATTGTTGAAAAAGACTTCATTGAACAAGACCGCCGAAATGAGGCTATACGTGAGCAAAAAGCGTGGGAAAATACCATAAATGTAGCCAGAGAAAAGGAGATTCAACGAATCGAGAAAGAGTCCAGGAGAATAAACGAGGACAATCACGCTGTTAATGGTCGTGATATAGGGCGGTTAATTACTGGAATGGGATTCTTTACAGCTGCTGCTCATGGTAGAGAAGTTGTTGTCGGAGAAATAAGGGTAGACGAAAAGCAAGATGGCAGTTATGCTATGAAAGTAATGATCAACGGTGAATGGTCTAAGGAACATTCGCTTACAGCTAACCAATATAATCTCTTTTTGGCACACGACGACAAGACTCGACTAAAAGACTTTGAGAAAGTCTTCTCTAAGGAAATTTCTATAAAAAAAGCAGAACCTCTGCAAATAGATCAAGATGTCATTGTCGTTGATGGGAAAACTATAATGACAACAGAAGATGTAAAAATAGCACACTCAAAAGAACAGAGTGTGGATGGTCGTGACTTAGGATTTATTAATAACCGAAAAGGATTCTATGTTGATGTCGATAACGGAAGAGAGGTTGATGTTCAAAAAATAAATGTAGAAAGAGTAAGAGAAGGATCATATAAGATGACTGCCGTTATAGGAGGGCGGTCAGAGAAACTTGAGGCAACTATTTCTGAAAGAGACTTTAATAAGTTTTTAGCACAGGATGATTATCACAGAATGAAAATGTTTGCAAAACTCTTCCCAGAGGCAGATATTAAGACTCGTCCAGAATATAAAACGAATATCGGAGAAAAAATATTGGCAGCATTAACTGTTGCAAGGGACGTAGTCATGAGTTCACCTATGGTAAGCAGGCAAATGCCAGAAATATATGAAAGCAGAAATATACATGAATCTGTGATGGTTTCAAAGATAGGATCTATGTCTCCAGAAATGGCTGCTGCAAATTATGAAAACTTGTCTAAGGAAGAACCAGGACAAGAACAATCAAGAGGTATGGGTATAGGAGTATAACAGTATGTTAAATATGAAATACTTTGAAACAGATTACGAAGAGCGGAGATTTACAACTTTGGAAATAAGTCCAAGCTGGAGACAATTCTTTGTAAATGAAATGCCGCTACTAATAATCTGTAGTATTGCACTTTTTGCAGCAGGGGTAGATAATATGCCTTATGCAAAAGTTATCTTTTGGATAGGAGTTGTCCTTTTAGCGTATTTGTCTTATAATTTACTATATCTTCTAAGGATTAAGTACATAATCACAGATCAACAGATTATATACATTCATGGTGTTGTGGGACAAGCAAAGGATTATATGGAATTATACAGAGTGATAGACTATAGGGAACATTCCAGTTTACAGCAACAAATAGCTGGAATCAAAACGATAACTCTGTATTCTGGTGATCATAGTCTCCCTAAATTTAAGATGTATGGATTACCCCAAAAAAGTATTATAACAGAAGAAATAAGGAAAAGAGTTGAATATAATAAACAAAGAAAGGGAATATATGAATTTACAAATAGGTAGAATCTGTTGCTTAATTCTAATATTATTAGCAGCTTTAGAAACAAAAGCACAAGTTGCTTTGGAAGAAAACAATATAGAACAATATGCTGCATTACAGCTGGGCTATGATTCTATTGGAGGAAATATTAAAGCACAGATAAAAAAACAAGCTCTTATAGCAGCATTACAAGGAGGAATCTATCGAGAGCAAAGAAGGATAAGAAAATGGAAAGGTGCATACCAGGATTATCTAAGTAATGAAAGAAATGTTGGTAAAGCAATAGCAGCAGGTAAAAATCTATATATACAAGCTTTACGTATTTTAGATAACCTCCTGTTACTTAAAAAAGCAATACAAAACAATCCACAAGGGATTGCTGCTAATTTCCCAATGAACGACCTCTATTTGGAAGTTACGGCAGAATTTGTCTCTACTTTTAAGATACTGAAGACTACTATTTCAAAAGGAGGGAAAGAATATAAACTCAATGGAACTGAGAGAGTTCAACTAATGTGGACTTTATCTGATAAGATGACAAGATTAAATGACAAGGTGCAAACTTTAGCAGAATGTATCAATTATTACACATTAGCAAATGTGTGGAATAAAGCTGTTGCGGGTAAAGTTGGATGGACAAATGGACAAATAGCAGAAAGACAAAGGAAAGAATGGATAAGAAGACAAAAAAACAATATGAAACTACATCAAAAATAATGAAATGAGGATAAATATAATCATACTTTTTTTGTGCTTTACTTTTATTTTTCCGTGTAAGGTTCATGCTGGTGTAGATCCAGCAAGAGCAGCACTTATTTTTAGCCTTCAAAAGAGACAGGAAAGATGGTATAAAGCACAAGCAGCTGCTATTGCTGCAAATATAGAAGGGCATACCTTTGTGGCTAAGCAAGTAAAAGGTATTTCAGATCTAAATAAAGAATATGATGAGTTTCTAACCGACATAGATACTTTACTTAATTATGTAGGAACAACATACGGACTTTATATTCAAGTAAAAGAAACAATAAAAGCAGTTAGAGATTTAAAAACAGCTCTACGCAAACATCCTACAGGACTATTGGCAACATCACTTTCTGCAAGAAAGAATAGCCTGATTCTTGATGTAGGAGATACAACAGGAAAACTAATTAATGATATAAGAGATGTCTTCTTAAGAAAAGAAAACCGAATATCAAAAAAAGCGAGAATAACAATACTTGAAGGGATTAGAGGAAATATCACAACACTAAATAGGAAACTGTGGATGCTATCGAGAGCTATTACCTATACGTCTTTAGTGGATGATTGGAATGAGTTTGTTGGATTAGCAACTTCATATAAAACGAAAAGCAGAGAAACCATTTGTAAAGAAGCTATGCGTAGATGGTCAAGAGCTGCTAATATGAGTATAAGATAAAAGAAGTATTATGGAAGAATCGAAAGAAATACAAAGTCTATATAAGATTTTTAGAATGAGCGTGTATATATCTATTGGCATTGAATTCTTTATGTATGCCTTAGATCCTGTCGCTCTAGATTATATGAATGGAATATTAGTGACTTTTCATGAAAAACTAAGTTCTATTCCAATATATAATAATATTATTCTAAGCAAACTTACAACGTTAGTTCTCTTATGTGTGGCAAGTATGGGAACTAAGGCTAAGAAAAATTTGGAGTTTAATGCTAAGAAAATGGTAATAATACCACTTTCTTGTGGACTGGTGATGGTAATAGCTTCTATTATAATCTTCTATATTGAAGGACAAACAAGATGGTATCATATAAGATCAACAACATGGATATATATGGCTCCTTCACTGTATGGTGTAATGATGATGAATGTTGCACTTGACAACATATCTAAGTACTTTAAAGACGGACTCATCAAAGACAAATTCAACTTTGAAAATGAAAGCTTCAAACAAATGGAGAATAAAGATGAGAACCGATACAGTGTCAACATTCCAATGCGATACTACTATAGAGGTAAATTTAGACATGGATTTGTTAATATTGTCAATCCTTTCCGAGGAACATTCGTTGTCGGAACGCCTGGATCAGGTAAGACGTTTTCTGTAATCGAACCATTTATCAGGCAACATTCAGAAAAAGGATTTGCCATGGTAGTATATGACTACAAATTTCCAACATTAGCAACTAAACTATATTACCAATATCGGAAAAATCAACATTTAGACAAAGTACCAGAAGGATGCCAATTTAATATTATAAACTTTGTCAATATAGAATATTCACGAAGAGTAAATCCTATTCAGCAAAAATATATACCGAATCTTGCAGCAGCATCTGAAACTGCTGAAACATTACTTGAGTCATTGCAGAAAGGAAAGAAAGATTCGGGAGGAGCTGACCAGTTCTTCCAAACTTCAGCAACAAACTTCTTAGCTGCATGTATATACTTCTTTGTCAATTATGACAAAAAACCATATGACGAAGATGGCAATGAATTAGTTGCAGAATATAAAACTGACAAAGAGACACTTCATAGAAAACTAACTGGACGTGTTTTTAAAGATAATACAATGCAAGAGAAAGTACAGCCGGCTTATTGGCTAGGTAGATATTCTGATATGCCACATGTACTTTCATTCTTGAACCATTCTTATGAAGAAATATTTGAAGTCTTAAAGACAGACCCAGAGGTATATCCATTATTAGCATCCTTTGTCACAGCCTTCCAGAATAAAGCTATGGACCAGCTCGAAGGTATGATTGGTACACTACGTGTACAGATTTCAAGACTTGCCACAAAAGAGGCATATTGGGTTTTCTCAGGTGATGACTTTGACTTAAAGGTTTCAGATCCTAAACACCCAAGTTACCTTCTCATTGCGAATGATCCAGACATGGAAAGTATTATTGGAGCGTTGAATGCTATGATTCTTAATCGACTAGTTACACGTGTTAATAGCGGTATGGGGAAAAATGTTCCTGTAAGTATAATCGCTGACGAGTTGCCAACACTATACTTTCATAAGATAGACCGCCTTATTGGAACAGCACGTAGCAATAAAGTAGCAGTAACATTAGGCTTCCAGGAATTACCACAGCTTGAAGCAGACTATGGTAAGACAGGTATGCAAAAAATTATAACAACAAATGGTAACATCATTGCAGGTTCTGCACGTGCAAAAGAAACATTAGATTGGTTGTCTAATGACATCTTTGGAAAAGTAGTACAGATGAAGAAGGGAGTTACCATTGATAGAGATAAAACATCTATCAATTATAATGAAAATGTAGATAGCCTAGTTCCAGCAGCAAAAATTTCTGACCTCCCTACTGGATGGATTTGTGGACTAACAGCAAGAGATTTTACAGAAACAAAAACAGGTAGAGATGGTTCGATGAATATACAAGAGTCAAAAGAATTTGAAACAGCAAAATTCTTCTGTAAAACAAACTTTGATATGAAAAAGATAAAAGAAGAAGAAGCTGATTACAAAAACTACCCTATTCCAAAGTATTATGAGTTTGAGTCAACAGATGCAAGGGAAAGGGTGCTATACGCCAATTTTGAGCGTATAAATCAAGAGGTGAAGGAAATGGTTGAAAAAATACAGAAGGAATTTGTAAAGAAGTAAAAGGGGCATTTTTGCCCCTTTTATTTTAGTCCTTTGTTTCTTGTAATTTCTTAATCAATATTTCTTGTTCAGAAATTTTACGATTAAGTTCAACTTTATCTGATTTAAGCAAATTAATTTCTTCATCCTTCTGGGAAAGTAGTGAGGAGTCACTATAATTCGTGTCATTTCTCTTTTGTAAACCCTCAATCTCTGTATTCAGTTCTCCTATCTGTGCGACTTGAGCAGCTATTAGTTTTTTACTCTCAGAAAGTTCTTTTTGGGTTTTACTCAGTTCCTTTCTGACGGAAGATAGTTCCTCATAAATAGGTGTCGTATTACTACTACCTGAGGAAGAAAGTTCTTTGATTTCTTGATTAGCTTTGGCAAGTTTACTCGATAATTCAGAATTCTCATCTACAACTTGACACCAATTAGTATAGTTATCATTACTGGTTTTTTCTGTAGTATCAAGCTGAACAGTAAGTTGAGAAATTTGCTCCTGGAGACGAGAAATAAGTGATTCACGATCATTGAGAATCTTAACCAATTCATGATTATTATTTTCCCATTTCTCAATATTCTTAATATTGGCATCTTTCTCCTTTGAAACAGCTTCGCTTACAAGAGTGTCAAGTTTGATTTGCCAAGCTGATTCCTTCTCAGCTAAAGCTTTCTTTAATGTTATATCTGATTTAGCTTGTAACTTAGATAACTTAGCTTTAACCTTACTGTAGTCATTTTCTACAGTATGAAGAGCATCCGACGTCTGAGATAGTTGTACTTCTAGGGACCTACATTTCATACTATAATCTTCAAGTTCCTTTCGTACATTCTCATAACTTTTTTGTTTACCTTCATTAAAACCTAACTTACGAGCTTTCTCTTTTTCATCAGGCAAAGTACGTTTAAAGCTATCTAGTTCTGCTTGAATACTAAGATATTCTGAACTCATTTTATCATATTGTTGAGCATAAGCTTCAGCCTTTTCCTTCAATGTAGAATCAGAAGGGAGTTCGTACCTTAAACGGTATTTTTTTACGTTTCTAAAATCACAAATAAGGTGAACATGGGGATCGTAATGTATCTTTCCATTGGAAAAATATCCCTGTTCTTTATGTATAAAGGTAGCTAGCGTTTTTATACCTAATGTCTCTTCTAAACGAGAAGAAACAAAGTCGAGCTGTTCACGAGTTACATCATCTGAAAGACTCATGACACATTCTACAATATCAAATTCTCTTTCGTGGGTACAATACCAATCGTTAGATACCACCAAAGCTATATCAATATCTCCAAGAGCTGCAGAAAGCATCTGTGGAAAATCTGCAACTTGTAAACACATAGTTGCAGTTGCAGAGGCAGATTGTATAATAGGGGTGTTACTATCAAGCATTTTACCCACAGAAAGAGGAACAGGTAAAGAAGATTCACTTGATGTAGATCGAGAGGAAGAAAACTTCTTCTTAAGTCCTTTAAAGATGAATGTCATAATAATATATTAAATTCGTTTTTCTGCTAATTGATCGTATAAATATAATTTATTCTGCAAGATTATCTGTTCACATTTAGCGACATAATTTCCTGCAGTAGCATAGCCAGCAGCTTTAATCTCAACAAGCCAATTATGATAATCCGTAGGACCAAAGTTCCAACAACGGCGATAACGATTAGACATAAGAATTTTAGAATGATATTCCATACTTTCCAAAGGGGAAGAGAAGTTACAGAATTTCTCTGAGAGATAATCGTCGTCATGTGTACTGTAAGGCAAGTTCTGGCTTAACCAAGAGATAGAAGCTTTAATTCCAAAGAAATTATTACCGAAACGTGCAAGGTCAGAAGTTCCCCATGTACTTTCTAATGCCATTTGTGCGAGAGTGACTGAGGCAGGGATACCATATTTAACTTGATGATCCATAGCTGCTGGAGCATATAAATTGAAGAACTCCTTACGACTCAATTTCAAAGACCCTAAAGCATGGAGTGCCTGTAAAGCCTCTGAGCGAACATTCTCGACGTATCTAATCAAATCGAGTGGATTTACCTTTACACCATTACGCTTACAAGTAATATGAAGGTGAGGAGCTGTAGATCTGCCTGTGTTACCACTAATAGCAACAGCATCACCAGCAAAAACCATATCTCCCTTATTAACTAAGACTCGTGAAAGGTGACAATATGAAATCGTATATTTACCATATTCTAAGATGACGTATAGACCAGATCTACTATCCTGCCCAACTCCAATTACATATCCGTCAAGCATAGAGAGGACCTCCTCATAATGAGCTTTCAGATCAATGCCTGAATGATGACTTTGACCTCCAGAAAAGGGGTCTGTTCTGGTGCCGAAAGAAGAAGTAATAATAATCTTATCTAGTGGCAAACTGACACTAAGATATTTCTCTATCCAATAGTCTTTCTCTAATCTATCTTTTACTGTTCTATGTGCAGATGATGGAAGAAAGACAGATAAACATAAAGATAATAATATTATTAATCTTGAAATCATATTATAAATTAATAGTGACTTATGCAAAGATAAAGCTGCTATTTTTAATAAAAGAAATGAATTGGTGCTATTTACTGAATTAACAATTCAGTAAAAAGAACTATTTTACTTGTTTATAACAATCATTTAAATTACCTTTGTAATCGAAAAAAATAAAATAAATCTAAATAAATTATGGACTTAAAATCTTTTATTATTGGAATGTTGTCTGGAATAGTCTTGACAATAGGTGGAGTATTCTTTTTAGCTTTTATAGGTCTACAGGGAGGTAAAGACGATGATATACAGTTTCTTGAACATCCTGTTAGCTACGAAAACAAAAAAACAACTTCATTTAAGGTGTTTCAAGTTATTGAAAAAAACAAAGCTTTAGCAAACGAAATATCAGACAAAGAATACAAATGGTTCAATGGAAATACAGTGGTACTTGTTGGTGATGATTTTTATAGTGATCAAGTAATAACTGTAAAACAACCACAACGAGTAGGAACATATAGTTATACTAACAAAGGTGGTATGCCTATGACTGTACCTGTTATAAAAGGGGAAGTCAAAGAATAATAGTTTCTACTTTGAATGTTGATAAGTTTTTAGGACCAAGATAAAACTTACTGAATTGTTAATTTTAAAAGTACACGATATAAAAATTTTGGATAAAGGAAAATAAGACTAACTTTGCATCAAATACGAAATATTTGAAGCTTATGGAATATGTTGATAAATTCGATGAAAGCGAAATCCCATTTGAAGCTTTGGGAAAATTTGGCATCACACAGCAAATGATTGATGATTTGCCTGAACAAGTGATGCTGCTTTTGACTACAGGACAATACACACCTGTTATGGTACTGAATACTTCTAACGAAGCTGGTCAGACTATAGAAACAAAGGCACGAATAAGCCTGGTACGTAATACAGATGGTTCTGTCTCATTAAGGTTCGCACCATATTGGGAATCTGCAGATTTAGATGAATTTTCTGTTGAAGAGCAACAAAAACTCATGAATGAATTAGTCATTATGAGAGAAGAAGATACGCATCTTTATTATGCTCAGCTTGATACAATGACAAATCAAGTTATGAGAGTTCCTGTGGAACTGATCCAGCACAATATTGATTCTTTCTTCCAGAAAGGACATATTGATGAGACAAATAAACAATACGTGATAAACGGACAACTTGCCGAAATTCGATCAAATACAAGTCCAGATGTTGTAACCGTCGGAATAGATCTAAACGAAACAGATGGACTTCGAATCGTAAGTGGGGATGCCGCAGCCTGGAACGAAGAGGCTTACATAAGCGATATGCCTGAATATAATTTTGGCTTTTATGGGTGCTGGATATCAGACCATAATGGTCATATATCCTATGTCCCAGAAGACAAGTATACAGAGGAAATTCAGTCGGAGCTGATGAGAACAGCTGGACAGAATGCTGTAAAAAGTCAGATGAGAAGATAACACTCTATGAATAACGAAAAGGTTAAACACTATGAAGTTAGAAGGATATTATGACGAAGCAGAGTTGGTTAACCTGCTTATTGATGGAGAAATAACAAAACGAGATTATTATCTTCATCATAGTGAATATAAGAAAAATGAATATCTCGAATTCTGCCAAGAGAAAGGGTTAGACTTTAATGACCTTACATCCGCTGAGATATTTTGGGAGGTAGACGGAAGAGAGGAAGAAAGGATATATTAGTTTCTGAAATCAAAATAGTCATTTTTAATTCATTCCCACAATAATTAAATAATGACAACTGCCAGGAGTCGTGTCAAGCTCCTGGCTTCTTTTATCTAAATGATCGATAATGGATAGTATGAGAAACATGGTCTTTTTCTCTTGCACCTTGCTTCTTTTCAGCATGATAGTTCTCTTGTGAGTCAACAATACCATCACCGTCAGCATCTATATTTCCTGGTGTCGTTGTTTGCAAGTCAAGCTCGTCTTCTTTCGAAGAAATATCATCAATCTCCTGTTCTATACCATTATTTAAAAACGAAGATAATTTAAGGCTAGATTTGCTTGCCTCTTTAAGAACAGAGTCAATATAAGCATTAGATGTGGTCTTACTACGATAGTATTCTAATCGAGAAGATAGCCTTTCATCAATAAATTTAGACAATGATTCTTTTGAAGAATAATCTGCAGCTGCAATTTCTGCAATAAGATCTTCCTTATAATAATCTTCTAAAGAGTTTATTTTCATTATATTTTCCTTACGAAGATGATGAACAAGCTGATGAAGGATCTCACCAATCTGATTTTGTAAGTCAGAAGGCGATTTCATATTCATTTCATCACTTTGAGGATTATAATAGTTTTTCTCAGAAGGTGAAATTTCTGAACGTTTTATCCCTTTTAACTTATCTATAAAGGAATTTAATAATACTTTCTTTTGCTTATCATCAAGAGAGGTATCAACATCAAACCATGTTTGTCCTGGTTTGATAGAACTCAACCGTGACCTTAAAGAGTCACGATTGAAGTTAAAATTCTGTGCAGCCATAGCTCATTTAAACTTATGAGGAATACCAAAAAAAAAGACTATTTGTCTGTTGTAGAGCCTTCTTTACTCCACTCCCATTGAGAAATATCTTGTACTATACATTCCAAACTTATAACATCTTTATAGACATTGAAATGAAAATCACCTGAGATAGCAACAGACTGCTCTGGAGAGACCTTATTAGTTTCCGTTAAATGGAAATTCATAAAATGAATCCAGATATACTCTGTCTCCTGACCTGTTTTATTAGAAGAAAAAGCAGAGAAAGATTGGAAAGAACGTCCCTTCTTATCGGTAAGATCCTGGACCTTCTTACCTATCTTGCCTTTGAAATCCATAGTACCTGTAATGAAAGGAGAACACTCTGGGTCAGCTGTTAAAATATCACCTTCACTGTGAACATTATAATAAACCAAACCCTTATATTTTCGAGGTATCATTTTCCCCTTGAAACTAACCTTTCTCCCTAATGAGTACTTCCCAATCTGTGAGTAATCACCATCAACAGAAACAGAAAGGAACAAGTCAGAAATAGAACCATTACGTCCAGAAATTGGTATTTTTACAGTAAAGGATAAAAATTTCTTTCCATCCTTACTAGTTTTTTCTAAAGCCGGCTGACATATTTCACCACAAGCATTAATACTACATTGTATCATAAAAGAAATATTTAATATAAAACAAATAAATTACAAATTAGCCAATTTTGAGTTGATTTTGCTTTTGCTGTTCAGCTGCAACCTCACTTTCATATATAGCAGAGGATGATTGCGCTAACTTATTTACATCAACCGTAGCAAGTTCTCTATCAGAATGGTAAGCATCAACGGTCTTTATCGAATTATCACCTGAAACTTCCTTCTCTGCTTGACGGTCAGCTTCTTCTTTAGATATAGACTCTCCTTCATCCATAGAACCAAGCTGAATAGCAAGAGAAATTGCACTTTTTAGCAATGGAGCAATTAAGTCAGCAAGAAGATCGCCTGTTGAATCTATACCGCCTTCTTGTTGATTTTCACGACGGCGACGTTCTTCATCAGAATCATATCCTCTTTCGTTAATTCTGTCAGCTATAGATAATTGAGCAGATGATGGAAGGATAGCCATATCTGATTTATATGAAGCAACTAAATCTACTTTTGATTTCTCAGATATAGCTCGAACAGGAATATTCGTTCTAAGAGAAATTTCAGCTAAATATGCTGCTGAATCTAAATTTCTCTTATTACCTTGACTGTCAATATAATCTGTTTGAAAATGAAGATGAGGACCTGTAACATTGCCAGTTGCACCAGAAACACCAATTTGTTGGTGTCCATTAACAATATCACCCTGCTTCACCTGAATTTTACTGAGGTGCATATAGGTAACAACAACTTTACTGTTATCAGGTCGATCATACTCAATAGAAACAGTATTACCACCTTTGCCAGAAAAGCCTGCTTGAATAACACGACCGTTATCCTCTGTTGCAAATAATAGAGCATTGTCTGCCTTTATATCAATACCTTTGTGGTTACGACTAGCACCCTTTAATCCTAAGTTTCTTTCTCCTCTTTCTGATGTAACAATCATATTGTTAGTGTTCATTGGAAGAGAAAATGTACCTGGCATAAAACTAAGGATATATTTTTTCTCCTTGCTAATATTTGAGGAAACAGAACTACTCTTATATTCATTCTGTCTCCCACGCATATAGCCAATTCGAACTCCTTGTTGAGCAGCTTGTTCTAAAGCCATCTGGTCAAGTTTCTCAAAACCATTTGACTTAATAACATTTTCAATTGAAGAAACATAATCTGGAGCTGTTGCATAACCAGCAGCTTTGATACCTTTTATCCATCCCAAGTGGTCTGTACTCGATAAGTGAGCACAATACCTCATGTAGTTACTTCCCAACAATACACGTGAATGATCCTCGATACTATCTTCCTTACTATTATAGACTCGAAAATCCTTCCAACGATTGTCATCATATTCTTTAACTGTTGGACCCTTCCAACTACTTCCAGCAGTTACACCAAAGCAATTATTCGCACGCTCAGCCAAACCAGACTTGTCCCAGCTACTCTCAACTGCCATTTGTGCGAGAGTGACTGAGGCAGGGATACCATATTTAATATGTTGGTCTATTGCCAACTGTGCGTATTTACGTGTAAACTCTACTTGTTCATCAAAACTTGCCATAGCTTTATCTTAAATCGTTAGTGAAACCTACCCACACGAGGGGATAAACTTTCTTCACTCTCAGTTGACTGTTTCGGACTATCAACTTTCTCTGAGTTAGTTTCCTTAACTTGTTGATTCTCCTCTACAGAAGGGGCTTCTGAAACGGTCTGTCCCTCATGTAAAACATTTGAAAATACTTTTGCAGCCAAAGCACTCTTGTAACTTTGCATATTATCAACTTTCCACATTCGACGAAAATCTTCACGAGAAATCTCATGATGATAGCCCTTCCCATCAATCGTGGCAAAGATTAAATATTTATTTTTATCTTGCGCATCACGAGCAATATTTGCCCTTTCGATTCTGGTAATATCCTCTGCAGGCACTTTAGGCATGAGAAAATCTACTTTTAGTTCTGGACGTTGCTGAACAAGTTTAGTATATTTTTCTCCAAGTGAAGTTTTGGTGTCATATATTGCTTGCTGATCTTGACTCTTGAAAGCTTCAAAAAGACGACTCATATCACGCATCTCTGGCTGAATAATAAAGTAAGGTTGATCCTTTTCTTTTATATAAAGATGCCATCTATTATTATCGTCTTTTACAGCAGATACATCTTCAAAATTATGTTCCACATTCTGAGACTGCTTATTAAGATGCAGCTCCTGTTGAGGGACAACCTCTTTACCATCAAAGTTAACAATCTGGATACTCTTGTCTTCAAAATAAGAATCTCCCTTATTCAAACCAAGTGTTCCACCTGGATTGAAGAACTTAACTTCCTTGACACCTTGTTTCAATAGTGCCTGTCGAAAAGCTTCATTGTTAAGAACACCATTTTCACTGATAGACTCTATTCCTTTAGAAAGGATTACCGAAGCTGATTTACCATCATTATTACGAATAACAGCTGCTGACATAGTGGATGTATTAACCACTTCATTCAATTCTGATACTAAATTGAATGATTCAGCCTTATTATAAGACGATTTCCCATTTATGGAGGCATAGTCAACCTGTTCACCTTTGACAAGCTTCTCAATTGTGTTTACAGTATTATTTACATTGCGTTCTAATGAGGACAATAAATGAGGATCATTCTTAATGTCCTGAACCCAAGATTCAACACTTTCATTACTTACTTGGTCAGAGAGAACGGCAGGGTGAGCTTGTTTGAGTGAAAGTACACCTGCAGACACTGTAGCAATAAGCTGCTTAACAGACTCTATGTCCTTTTCGGGCATAGAAAACTGATTTGAGATATCCAAACGTTTATTATTAGCTACTGACTGTGAAATGGCAAAGTAAATAGCATTGCTATTCTCAACAGCTGTTCTAAGCTCGCTTCCTGGATTGACAGGCTTCTTGTTATTAAGGATTATAGTGTCTGTTTCCTTATCATAGCTGGTTGGCTGTGTTAAAGACTTCTGAACGTTAATGCCAGTAGACTTTGAGTAATTATCAAGTACAGATTCTGCTTTTGATAAAATTTTAGTTGCCTCCTTAGGTGCATTCAAAACTTCAAAATTGTCTGCAACAGCAACTCTCTGACCAGAAGAAACTACAGCTTTGAGCACCTTATCTAAATCTGAAGGCTTGAGGTATGCAATAGACGTTTTACGATTAGACTTTGAGTTATTAATAGAATCTAATGTAACACTATCTTTAGCTAGTTGATGAATAGTCTTTGCATCCTTTCCAAAAGCGTTATAAACACCATTATGAGCAAATAACACTAAATGGTCTGGGTGTTGTTTTTTAATCTTAGAAACACGATCAGAAACCAAATCGACAGAATCAGTGGAGGCAATAGTTTGCATTTCCTTATAGTGTGTATCATGCTCCTTCAAAACAGCATTATACTGTTCTGGATTTGCCCCCTTTAAAACGGTCTGGTCGATATTAAAAATCTTCCTGTCATACTTTACAGGAGCTTTCATGAAATGCTCTTTTTCATCGGGAGATAAATTCTCGTATTGGTTGGATGTTATTGATTTTGGCTCTGGACCTTTTGATTTATACATAGACCAATCTGTCCAACTGTATGGCAGAGACTCAGAACCTTTCTTTACAGCAAGACTATCTTCATGTTTAAAGGTTGTATAGACATTAGTTGCATAACCATTTTTGTCACTATTCAGCGACATAAATATTTGATTGTAAGGACTAACATCCCAAGATGCTTGATGGAAAGTTGGAGATTTCTTTCCACCAGCATTTAACCATACTCTATTGTTGTCTTTAGCAGAAAGAAGAGCAGTTGAAAGTAATGATGACCGCAAGAAAGCAGCTGTTATTATTTTAGCAGAAGAATCATCTTTCTTCTGTGATTCTTGCTTTTCCTTTTCTTTTTTTTCAGCTTCTCGTTGACTCTCTTCCTTACGTCGTGCTTCTACGTTCTTATCTTGTAACTCCAACTTAGAAGACACTTCACCAGATAACTCTTCATTTTTCAGTTCAATTTCCTTTTCTCTATCATCAAGACCACGCTTCTTATCTAATTCTGATGAATCTGGGAGTCTTTCCTCAGTTCCAGCTGCCAAGCTTTCCTCCATCTGCTTTGGAGTCATCCCACGTGAAGCAGCAGCAAATTTAAGAGCATCATGATCTTCATGTTGAGTAGCTTCATATAAATCATGGTCACTGGAATAGTCTTTACGTCCACTGAGGCTCTTTACATCCTCTGAGGCTGTTGAAGGAAGCCCATAACGTTCTACACTATTCAAAATCTCACTTTGAGGAGACTTACGGAAGATTTCATAAGCTCCTCCTGCAGAATTGTTGTAAACAACAGCATAATTCTTGTTCTCACGCAAAACTTCATCACCACTATTTTGAAGTGGAGACTTATGAGTTGTATCCAGGGAAATAGCATCACCAGAATCATATTCTGCTGCTACCTTAAGCAGCTTGTTAAGGTGACCTTTTTCACGCATTGAGTCGAATAGCTGCAAATCTTCACCAGATTTGATAGAAACGACAGAAGAATAGAATATTTCTTCATTCTTTTTACTATCTTGTTGAGGGAGTCTTCTTGCCATAGTATATTCTTCACTATCATTTACACTTTTATTAATCGAAACACTTTCTTCCTGGTGTTGGTCACGAGAAACATAGATATGAGCTTTGATGACATTTGTTGCTGGACCAAAAGCAGGCTTCTCTGAATAAGAAACATTAGACTCCTTAAATTCAAAAAACGAATTATTAGGAAGTTGTGATTTGAAAGACTCTATTTCAGATAACTTAGCCTCTGAAAGAGAAGAGTCTTTACCTTCTGATAGATGTTTTACAGCCCAAATAGGAATATCATATTGTCCATAAGCAATTGAGTTTGATTCTCTATGCTGATTATCAGTAAGAGAAAGAACAGAGCTTTTTAAAACAGCTAAATTTACATTAGGAGCTTCACGAAGCAAATTCATTTTCTCATGTCCCTTAGCTAAAACTTTCTGAGAGTTTTCTGGATCAAGAAGACCACCTAACAAGATAAAGTCCGAAATCTCTCTTTCAACTTTCCTTTCCTCAGTAAATGAAGAGAGAAGAGAAGATGAATAGTTAGAATATAGTGAAACTAACCTTTCTTTATCCGAATCAGAAAAACTGTCAAATATTTCCCCACTAACTTGAAAGTTATTAGCTATATAATCACGAGCCAGAGAAATATCTTTTGTAAAATCAAAATTAACGCCTTGTCTTTCTTTCTGAACAATGGAATTAATTTGTTTTTTGATATTTCCCCACTGTGATTGTAAATCAACTTTAGGCATACCTTCTGAAGATAATATACCAGTTTCTGACTTTGTAGATAATGATTCATCTATTGGCGTTGCGTTTGTTTTATCCAAAACAGGACGTTCACGACCAGAATAGATGGTTTGTGGTATAAGTACAGTTTGAGATTCAGGAGAGAACATAAAACTCTCTCCATAAACAGCTTCCACATTAGCATTATAAGCTGTAATAATCTGCTCTGCCTGTCTTATACGCTTTGCTATCTGACGAGTTCTTTCATCATTCACAGCAGCAGGATACTGGGCATTAATATTGCTGTACTGGGCTTGAAGATCTGAAAGAGTCTTGCGATTCTTATTGTCTTCGGACAAATCCTTGTCAAGTCTGTCACGAGTAGACTCGTCCGTAGGGAAAAGATCGCTAATATGTTGCTCAAAATAATAAATTTTTGCCTTAACAACAGTAGTTGCAGGACCAAGCTCTGTATTATGATTCCCTTCAATTGAACTCTCTGTAATTTCAATAGATAACTTAGAAGGGAAATCTTTCTCGAAATCTTTTATAGTCTTTAGCTGTTCTGCTGATAATCCTTCTTCTTTGCCGTCTTTGAAATAGGGAATTGACCAATCAGGTAAATAAAACTCACCATAGGGAACCTTCTCTATAAGAGGCTTATTGTCTATATTAGTTGATTTACTTTTACCATCACTTGCATCTGAAGCCATGGCTTTTAACTTCTCTATCTCTTCAGCTGAAAGCATTTCGTCATCCTTGATAGAAGAGCTTATATCAACCTCTCTGTTTCCTCGGTATTCAGCAAACACCTTGCCCTCCTTCAACATTTTTATTGCATCATATAAAGGACTACCTGGAACTATAGGTGCTTCGGGTGAAAAATGCTTATGTTGCTGCTGCAGATATTCAATAGCGGATTGAGTAAGATTATGGGGATGTGATCCCTTGACAGTATTGAAAGTCGACAAAGCCATAAACTCACTTCTTGTGATTTGATGTTCTTTGGCAGCTTTGAGTAAACTATCGAAACTGGTCCATTGCTGCTTTCCATTACTGTAGATAAGCTCGGTTGATTCTGACTTTTGTTCTGTTTTAGCGTATTTTGCAGTTATCCAGTCAGCAAATTTAACAGCACTGTCCACGCTTCGGAATATCAAGGAGGGGGCATCGCTGTCAACAACAGATCTGTCCGCGTCTTCTACAGATAGGTTATATTCGTTACTAATATCCTCCCATTTTTGCCAGACATTATCAACCTTTGCCTCTACCTCATCACCAAAATTATATACAGTTCGTTGATAGGAAGGGGCAGTAATAGCGTCTGGTACTACAGTCTCCACAGCTAAGTGAGATGTTTTCCCATCAACCAACAGAGGAAGATATAAACGCTTATCATCATAGTGATTCGTATCTGCTTTTGTCCTGTTGCCAGTATCCGTCTCAACCTGATAGTCGATAAGCTCATTCAATGACATTTCATTTTCCGTCCTTTCAGGTCTTGATGAGTTAGAAAGTTCGTTATCTTGTCCTTTCAAATTACTGCCTCTCAGAAGTGTTTGATTCAAGTCAACACGCTGCTCGTCAATCTTCTCGTTAATCATATCTGAAGCCTTACCAACATCAGAAAGAACTGTTTTAATGAAAGATGGCTCTTCCTTTAAAACTTTAAGCCAAGAAGAAACATACTTAGCGTTATTATCATTAATACGCTTATCAAATCCCATTGTACTGGAAATCAAAGCTGCTGACAATTCAGCAACAAGTTCCTCTTTTGCATACTTTTTATCACCGAAAGAGCCATTCATATCACGATTAAGACGACCTTTTGGACCTGTAGAATGAGCCATTTCATGCAGTAAAGTTGCATAAAACGCTTGCCCATCCGCAAAGATACCTTCCTTACTGTTACTCGTCTTGTACTGATTTTTAAGAGGAACTTTAATAAAATCTTTAGATAGGTTATAATGAGGGGAAGATATATTATCGGTTTGTTCTATAGGGCAGTACCAAGATAAATTGTCCTTTCCACTTTTCCAAACCGAAGGCTTTGAATGAGCAAGAAGACTATCTATATCTTCATTAATATACATACCCTCGCTATCTGGAAGAGAAGGACGTTTTGTGTATTTATCGACAAAACTATTATATAATGAAGGATTCACTTCCTTCATATTTGTTTGGTCAATGTTAAATAAATGATGTACCTTGGGGTAAAAATATGCTTTAATATCTTTACGCTGCTCCTCAGATAAGTCATTATACTCTTGATCTGAATATTCTTTTCCCTGCATATCCTTATATTTATGAATCATATAATAAACAGGAAAAGCTTTTTCCCCTTTATTAATCTTCATAACTTTATCAAGATTCTCTGAAGCAATTTTTCCAGTAGACGGATCTTTTAAAGACTCATTCATACTAAAAAGTTGACGAGCAGTCAAATACATAGAAGTTGTATACTCATGTTTGATTGTATCATACATAAGCATAAATGGATTTATACCATTATACTGTCTACCAGTAAGAGCATTGCGTGGGAAACCAGCATCACCACGTCCATCCATCCAACCTTTCTTCCAGTTACTCTCTTTCATGTCCTCCATTCTCTTTATCATCATATCAGCAAATTGCTGAATAACAGCATCTGAATAAGAAGATGATGCTGATGAAGAGGCGTTAGTTTTTTTATAAGCCATATCGGGTATATCTTTAGATTTTATTAAATTAGCGTTTTCTATATAAACTTTCCAATCTTTTAGTGAAGCCTTATGGGATTTCAAATCATCTAATCTCTTATTAAGTGTTCTAAGAGCAGAATCAGTTTTCTTTATATCTGTAGAATCAATAATATCGTGTAAATTTGCTATTACTTGATTAAGCTGATTAACGAAAGAACCTTTAAGAACAAGACTACGACTAAAAGGCAGAGATTTAAAAGATTGAATGTTTGCTACTCCAACACTCCAACCTTCTGTTGAATCATCATTCAGACTCCATTCACAAGAAGCTACTTTGCCCCAATGGTCAGAGAAACGATAAATGTCACCTGTATGATGATTCACTAAGTATTCACTATTACTTAAAGGAGAATGGTGCCATTTAAGATCTTTGTCTGATTTAAGACCTTCCCAGAAAGAAAAAACAGACTTGTCAGAAGAAAGCTTTGTAAACTCAACAGATGTAGCTTCATAAAAATCAGATAAATCAACATCTTTTTTAACCTCTCTGTAAGATACAGTATTGCCTCCATAAAGATTAACAGAACCAATACCTAAGTTATCAATATTACGAGAAGTAACAGCAGAGCCTTTAAGCTTTTCCCTTACATTGTGATTAGGAAAAGGAAAAGAAATACTATTAAAATCAACAAGGATGTTAGACTGTAATTCTTCTGGAATGACAGTTTCAGGAAACGTTGCCTTGTGAGTATTCTTCTTTGGGGACATAATTGCTAATTCTTTCTTATTCAAAGGAAAAGAAAAAATCAACAAAAATAAAAGAGCCTATGAAAATCTTTCTAAATTAACAATTCAGTAAAATAGGGGGCTTGCCAGAGATTAACTTTGTTAAGTATTTTTACTTATTTGTCTATAAATAAAATAGGGTGACCTCTTGGACACCCTAAAAGAATCTAAACGTTTTCAATCTTTTTAAAAGAATCAATAACAGTTCTATCTAGTATTTTTGCGTAACAATGCTGTGTTGTTTTTATGTCTGAATGACCTAGTACTTTAGCAACGACTTCTATTGAGTAGCCTTTATTTAGCATAAGCATACCGCAGGTGCGCCTTGCCCAGTGAGTAGCCAAAGGTTTGTCTATATCACAAGCCATGCTAAGAATCTTCAAAGCTCGATTATAAGATTGATTTGTACGTTTTGGAATTTGATAATTATATTTATCAAGCAACTTTTCTAAAGCTGGATAGATGACCGTTACATACGTCTCTCCACTTTTTTTACGTTTACCAGAAAGAACGGTAACGCCATCAACTACTGTAAGCTTTTCAGGACTGAAATCCATTAAATCTGTATATGCCATCCCAGTATAACACTGTATTAAGAACAAATCACGAATGACCTTAAGAGAAGGAGGAATACTCTCTATATTTTCAATTTTACTAAGTTCCTCAATAGATAACCAACGTCCTTCTTCTGCAGAACCACGTTTTATTTTTAAACCATCACAAGGATTTTTATCAATTTTCTCATGCTGGATAGCATCATTAATATAGACCTTTAGAAATTTCATATAACTACTAACAGTAGTTTGTCTCAATTTCTGTGTAATCCCTTGTACTGAAACTTCTTTACCCAATAGAAAATTGTAATAGTCAGCAACATTTCCTTTAGTGAGATCTGAAAAATAAAGAATCTTACCGAACTCATCTAAAGAAGTAAGGAGTTTACGATGATTAATCTTTGTTGATAATTTGATATCATTTCGTTCTTCTATTCTACGAGCAATGTAATCAATAAACGTCTCTGTAGATGAAGTATCCATTCTTTTTAAGAATATGTCAAAATCTTCCCATGAAAAAACAGTTTCCTGCTCCATAAGGGAATTAAAATAGGTTTCTATTTTATCCTTACAAAGCATTAGTCTCTCATTTAGCTTGTCGGAGTCTAAACAATTAACAACATAGTTTTTGTCATTCCATTGGTCTTTGTACAATTTAACACCTGTACTAATCCACTTACGCTTACGATCGTGCTTTATCTCCAGTTGTACAAGTCCCTTTCTTTTATCCGAGGAACGATTCTTTCTATCGAAAACAAATCTCGATGTTGGATATGATAATATCATCATTTTAAATTTTGGTATCACAAGAAAAATATCAAAAGTGGTATCACAAGTGGTATCACTATGGGTACAAAGATAAGTAAATATCGGTAAATATCGGTAAATATCGGTAACTAAAAACACGAAAATTAGCCATGAAAAACAATATATTTGATACAAAAGAGAGTTTCTTTTTGCGCATAACTCATTGATTATCAAACAAAAAGAGAATAACTATATAAGTTATTCTCTTTCATATACCTAGTGATTCGCATGGGGCTCGAACCCATGACCCCAACATTAAAAGTGTTGTGCCATAACTTGCCTAACCTACTATATATTAGTTACTTTCGTTGTTTTATCTTATTTGTTGGATACGCATAAGCACATTTTTCTTTGTTTATAGGTATATTCGAAATCTTAAAATATCATAACACAGATTGATTATTTAGTTTAATCTTAGGTTATTCTAAATAAAATCACTATCTTTGCATTACTATATTAAATACAACAATACAAAGATAGTAATAAAAGAGCAATGAATGAAGAAATTTTGAAAATAGTTTTAAACGATAAATCTTTTAGCAAGGATGAGTCTGTTTCTATTGTTGGAGGTTTACGTAGGTTTACAGAACTTTGTGCGAAAGGTTTAATAAGGTATAATAAGGCATCTTCTTCTCAGAACGGAAGATGGAAGTGTAATGCTTATGATGTTTTGAAAAACGCAAGTCTTTAACTTAAACATAATCAATATGTGTACAGAAACTGAATGTTTAGACGGGTATATGGATGAAGGTTTTATTGAAGACCTCGCCTTTATCCGTAGGTTTAATAGAAGTACAATTTTTCGCAAAGAATGTAACGAAAGTATTTCTAAGACTTATGTGATAATTCAGGACAGCAGAAAAGACAATACAACTTTAATGCTTGTCGATAGACGTAAGTCGAAAAAGTATTGGTGGACGCATGACTTCTCACTTGCCTACAAAGGTAATAAGGGGGATATGAAAAGGGTCACAAAAAGACTACACATGAACAATGTGAGAATTGTTGAACTCGAGAAGTACCTTAGAGAGTCATAAGAATTATGCCAGGCAATATCAATGCAGACTACGCCTATTGCAGGGGCGTGGGATGTGAATTAAGCAACTACTGCAAACGGTATCTTCCAGACCCTCCAGATGCTTATATGTGGTGACAAGAACTTGAAGTGCAGAGGATTTCAGTACGAAGTCGGTAAAGAGTATGAAATGAGCGGAAGAATTGCGTGCTGTGAGAGAGGATTTCACGCTTGCGAATCTCCATTAGAGGTGTTTGACCACTACGATATGCTTGACTCTCGTTTTGCAGAGGTAGAACAGTCTGGAGAAATTGATAAAGAAGAAAATACAACGAAAGTTTGTTCTTCAAGGATTAAGGTAAAGGCAGAGCTGAAATTAGCAGACATTATTAACCTTGGAATCGAATGGATAAAAGATGTCACTTCGCCAGCTAAGCTAAAAAAAGAGACGGACTTAAACGATAACGGTAACAACTCTGCTAAGATTGGCTCAAGTGGTGACTCTGCTCAGATTGGTAGTTCTGGTGACTCTGCTCAGATTGGTAGTTCTGGTGACTATGCTAAGATTGGTAGCTCTGGTGACTATGCTCAGATTGGTAGCTCTGGTGACTCTGCTCAGATTGGTAGCTCTGGTTACTATGCTAAGATTGGTAGTTCTGGTGACTCTGCTCAGATTGGTAGCTCTGGTGACTATGCTCAGATTGGTAGCTCTGGTTACTATGCTCAGATTGGTAGTTCTGGTGACTATGCTCAGATTGGTAGCTCTGGTGACTATGCTCAGATTGGTAGTTCTGGTGACTATGCTCAGATTGGTAGTTCTGGTTACTATGCTCAGATTGGTAGCTCTGGTTACTATGCTCAGATTGGTAGTTCTGGTGACTATGCTCAGATTGAGAGTACAGGTAATCGCTCTGTTGTTATGGCTGCTGGTAACAATTCTATTGCTAAGGCTAAGATTGGCAGCTGGATTACCCTTGCAGAATGGAATTACGTTGATGACGTTTGGACTCCTATCTGTGTAAAAACAGAGCAAGTCGATGGTGAGCGTATCAAGGCTGATACCTTCTACAAACTGGTTAATGGTGAATTTAAGGAAGTTGAGGAATAGAATGAAACAGAAAGGTTTAGCTGAGGAGTATGCAGAGAAAGAGTATTACCGTGTTAACGGAGACGATGCTCCCTGCTTTACAGATGAAGCCTGCTTTAATTTTGACGACATTAGGTACGCTTTCGAGGCAGGATATGATAGTGTATTTGAGGGACTCCACCTTTTATTTAGGGAGTCACAAGAAGGGTTAGTGGCACCTGCTGATTTTTTGGGAGAGGGAGAGACTTATCATGTGTTTAAGTCAGCCTCAGTAGAGGAACCACGATACACATTTGCGTTTGAATATGAAAAGCCAACTCAATGGTACGATACATTGGAGGAGGCTATGGACGCTGCTAATGATGATTATCGGGAACGAATTAAAAAAACATTAGGGTTATGAAAGAAAAGAAAGATTTAGCAGAAGAGTATCTTATAAAGGCAAAAGAAAACGCTATCTACTTCAAAGATGGCAAGTTTCCTAATATGCCTTTGTATCAAGAAAAAGATATTGAGGCAGCTTTCAACGCAGGGCGTGAGAGCGTGGTGGACAGCTTTCCTGAATTGAAGTGGAAAGGGTATGCACCTTTCATACATGCAGCTACTCCTATTGGTAGATATAATATTGACAATTTCGGAATATGGTTATTACGCTTTAACGGAAAGGAAATTCCACTCTCTACTGGTAGCTCTTTAGAAGAAGCCAAGCAGGCAGCCAATGAGGACTATAAGAAACGAATTAAACAAGCATTGGGGTTATGAGAAAAAAAGAGTGCCCTGTAAGCACTCCCGAAGATTGGCTTAACCTACTTTTGGTTTCACCAAGAAAGAGAAAAACTGACTATTCTTAGGATAGATACGCTTCCCATTCTTTACGATGTAACGGCAAAAGATTCTAATCAAGCCGTCTTCTTGCAAATTGCTCATTCAAAACACCTCCTTTCTTGTTTGCGTCCAACCTGTATTGGAACGCTCGTTGCACTCTACCAAAGTGCAACAAAAAAGCCCACAACTTACAGGATTGCAGGCTTAATCTCTTTTTGCGAGACGAGGACGGTGATTTTTGGTAGCTCACCGAAAGGAGGATGCCTCCCATGAACAATTTGCGATGCAAAGATAGAAATTAATAAATAATGAAACAAACAATTTAAGTTTTTTAAGTCGTAAAAGTTAAACAATTAACAAAACGACACCTAATAGTTATGAACGGAATAACAATAAACGATAAGCAGTATATCTTTCTCAAAACAGATAAGTCTGTTGATTGCGATAAGTGCGATTTAAACGAGGATGAGGTATGCAATAACAGTATGATATGCGAATCTTTCCACTACTTGCTAAACGGTAGCGATGGATGCGGAGTGTTTAAGGAACTAAAAGAAGAAAAATAATATGACGGAAAGAATTTATCAGCTAAGAGAGCCTGAATATAATGAGCTATTTGAAAAGGCTAAGCTCAACGATAAGGAGATAAAGGAATTTGCGGAGAAGTATTACCAAGAACGTGGAGTCTTTCGAATTGATATTAGAGTCGGACTACAAGATAAATACAGCGGTGACACTGTTTACTACACTGATGTTTTCTCATGCGAGAACGGCTTGTATAAGAACGACAATTTTAAACCCATCATCACTGAGAAAGGCCGCAGGAAAATAGAAAGGATATTGTCTGATGCCTGCACGGAAACCTTTAAGAATCATTTTGGTGATGCTATTAAATTCAGAAATTACTATGCTGAAGCATTGAATAATTTTTCTATAGCAAAATGGATTGCATTTACAATAGCGTTCAGCGGATGGGGAGTTGCAGCAGCATTTATATTGCATCACTTTTTTTACTAAACAACATGGGTAGAGAAATTAAATTCAGAGGTCAGCCCATCGGAAAGGGCGGAGTATGGATGGTAGGCATTGGGGCATACAAGACGCAAACTGCTGAACATCTTGTATTAAACGCCAAGGGTGATTACGTGGAAGTCGTGCATCTATGTCAGTACACTGGGATGAAAGACAAGAACGGAAAGGAAATCTTTGAGGGGGATATTGTTCATTTGAAAGGGGATGGGTATGACGGCTCGATAGTTGGAAAAGATTACTATAGAGTCGTAACCTTTCATGAGGGAAGTTTCTGCCTTTCCATAGAAGATGGCGTACATTACCCAGTACACACGCCTATATACGATCATTGTGATAGCCATAGTATCGTAAATTGGGTTGTAATAGGCAATGTAACAGACAACCCCGAATTAATGAAGTAAAGCGTATGGAACATACTCACGCAAGCCTCTTTTCGGGTATTGGTGGAGCAGAACTCGCTGCCTCGTGGATGGGTTGGACTAATGTGTTTCATTGTGAAATACAAGAGTTTCAACGAAAAGTTTTAGAGTATTGGTTTCCAAATTCAATTAGTTATGAAGACATTACAAAAACAGATTTCACCGAATGGAGAGGACGCATTGATGTTCTCACAGGAGGATTCCCTTGTCAACCATTCAGTGTTGCAGGTAAGCGAAAGGGAGCGGAAGATAACCGCTATCTCTGGGGCGAGATGTTACGAGCGATACGGCAAATTCAGCCCACTTGGGTTGTTGGTGAAAACGTTAATGGAATCATCTCAATGGTACAGCCCTGTAATGCGGTTAAAGTGGGACGCACGGATGATTTATTCGAAGAGAATTACGTATACAGAACAGAGCAACAATTCACTATTGACGTCATCTGTGAAGACCTTGAGCATGCAGGATATTCAGTCCAGCCGATTGTTATTCCGGCTTGTGCCGTCGGAGCACCCCACAGAAGAGACAGGGTATGGATTGTTGCAAAACTTAATACCGACACCGATTGTCAGCGATGCGCAGGGAGGGGCAGTCAAACTTGTAAGAGGGAAAAGACTTCGAAACGGGCAAGTGTTTTCCGCAACATTGAAAGACCTTGCAGCGAACAAGATGTTGCCAACTCCGCAAACGCAAGGTCTGAAAGTGTGCAACAAGGAGGGAAAAACGGAATTTCTGAATTTGGAGTTGTTGCCCACGCCAAAGGCGCAAGAAGCGCGCGGAAATTGTTCGGTAAACAGGAACAAATTCAATCTGACCGACAAAATTGCAGAATTGACAAGTCCGACTTCCGATGCTTCCCAACTCAATCCCCTATTTGTAACAGAGATGATGGGCTACCCCTTAGAGTGGCTGACCTTACCATTTCTTTCGCAAAATGGCGAAGCAAAAGCATCGAAGCGTTAGGAAATGCATGGGTACCACAAGTGGCATTCGAGATATTTAAAGCCATAGAAGAAAATTATAAGAACAATAAAGCGTATGAAGAAAATTCTTTTTAATGATAAATTTTGCCTCACGCAGGCAGTGCTTACAGGTCAGAAGACAATGACAAGGCGAGCAGTTACAATGTCATTATTGGACGAATATGATGCTTGGTACGAGGATTTTATTTACAAGCCAATTGGCGAAGAAGATTATCTATCAACAGATGAGTATGTGTTAAAACGCACAACTCACAAGGTCGGTGATATTGTTGCGATTGCGCAGCCTTATAAGGACATTATTGAACGTCTCCCGATGCACAGCGATGCTATACTTGATGAAGTGGGTATGCCACGCAAGGAGTTTAAAGCAGGCTGGACGAATAAGATGTTCGTAAAAGCTGATTTGCTCCCACATCACATCAGAATTACAGATGTAAAGGTGGAATACTTGCAGGATATTTCAGACGATGATATTCTACGAGAGGGGATTTATCCTCAACGCTTCTTTAACAAAGTAGAATATGTGTTTGCAACAAAGGGAAAATTGAATAATACTCCCGTTCATCGGCTGAAAACATTTCCTACACCACGTGAAGCCTTTGCTGCTCTCATCGACAAAATCAGCGGTAAAGGCACGTGGGATAATGATCCGTGGGTGGTTGCGTATAGTTTTGAATTAGTAGATTAAAATGAAGATATTAGTACAATTTAGCGGAGGCAAGGATAGTTAGGCTTGCCTTATCAAGGCGGTAAATGACTACGGCAATGAAAAAGTTACAGCATTATTTTGTGATACAGGGTGGGAGCACAAAGATACTTACACACATATTCACAATGTTTGCAATCAGTTAAATGTAGAACTGATTACACTCAAAAGCAGGAAATATAAAGACTTCGTGGATATGTCTATCAAGAAAGGTCGTTTCCCTTCTACAATGGCAAGGTTCTGTACTTCTGAACTGAAAGTAATACCGATGATTGATTACATCCTCTCGCAGGATGATAGCTTTATAATCATTCAGGGCATTAGAGCTAAAGAAAGCAAGGCACGTGCAGGCTATGATGTTGAGTGTTCATATTTCAAAGAATACTTTAATAATGAAGTGAAAGGGTTGTATCACAAGAAAGCGGTGTTGGAATGGTGCAAGGCACACGATGCTTCTGTCCTGCGACCTATATTCAGATGGTCAGCACAGGATGTTATAGATTATATACTAGAGAATGGACAGCGACCTAATCCTTTGTATGAACGAGGCTTTTCAAGGGTCGGATGTTTTCCTTGTGTGATGTGTAGAAAGCGAGAGGTGCAACTCATATCGAAAGACGAATGGGCAAGAAAACGGCTAATAGATGCCGAACAACGAATGAAAGATGAAACAGAAAAAGGTTCGTCGTTATTTCCACCTACATACATTCCTAAACGTTTCTGCGCAAATGGTGAATATCCTACGGTGCAGGAAGTGTTCAAGTATGTAAATCGTAATGACGCACAGCTTGATATGTTTGAGCCAGACGGAGGATATAGCTGTATGAGTTTATATCATGGATTATGTGAATGAAGTAAAAACTAAAACAAAGGATTATGAAAGTAGAATTGACAGATTCGCAATTGCTTTCCGTGCGCTACATAAAAGTTGATGCAGGTGTACCCTACTGGGAAGACACAGAGGTAAATGGAGAGGATGATATAGATTTTTACGAAAGCAAAGGAGTTGGTACTCCGAATATACCATGCGCCGTGCAAGTCAAAGCAAAACCAACAAGCTGTATCTATAGTGACCATTACCGATGGCAACCTATTATTGACGTGAATACGGGAAACATTGTGAATTGGGAAAAAGGAGTTAAGGCTTTTGTCCATTATAAGGTGTGCGATGACGGAAAGTATTCTTTGCTTGACAAAAATAGGAAGGAGATTATCTCTATAGATAGTTATGTTCCCGAAGTTCTTTGCCCAAAAGGAGGGGGATATGGCGACTACATTATAATGGACGTTGATAAAGATGGTTTTATAAAAGATTGGCATTGTAGCAAGGATGACCTAACAGAGATAATCGAAAACAGATTTTAATAGATAAAAGAATTATGAAAGTAGAATTACAATGCGGTGACTCAATCACCATTCCTGAGGGTTGCAAGGCAATCGTAAAGGGTGAGAGTGTAGAAATAGAGAAAGCGCAGAAGTTCAAGGACGGGGATGTGCTTGTTGTGGTTATAGATGATGTGGCATGCCCTTTCATTTTCTTTGAGACTTCTATAGGGTTCTGCTGTTATCACATTATGCTACATCCTAATGGAGAGATTAGTAGAACGTGGTTTTTCGATATCAGTAAACTTGCATATACTCGTTTCGCCACCGAAGAAGAGAAACGTCAACTATTTGACAAGATGAAAGAGAAAGGATGGCAGTGGAACGCAGAAAAGAAGTGCGTAGAACTGATTCGGTGGAAAGCAAAAGAAGGAGAAACAGTCTACTTCCTGAATCTACATCAAGATGAGAGTATAGTCAGTAAGGGCACCCCTACATCTGTAGATTACTTATGGGAAATATACAACTATTTCCGTACTCAAGAGCAAATGAATGAAGCTGCAAGGCGTGTGAAAGAAACATTGCGACAATACCACGAGGAGATAGGAGAGTAATCATGGATATTCGTGATATTAAGATTGGGGATAAAGTCTGTAATCCACAAGACGGATTCCCTATGATTGTCGTAGGACTTCATTCTACTCTTGCAGACTTGAAGAACGGAACCGTTTACCTTGATTTCGAGGGAAATGAGGGCGACATGTGGGAGGAAGAAGCAAAAGACTTGATACCGTACAATGTTTAGATACTAACACAAAAAACGAATGAGTATGTGCTAACGTTCTCTGATACGGGCATAACTATGACAGCAAAGGAATACATTAATAGACGTGCTGCACTTGTTGGGCAGGCGATGAAGATAAATAAAAAGTTCTTTCCTCGATGTGTCAAGGCAAAGCTTAGGCAGATTGCAAGATTATTTATAACCTGCCGTGTGTAATGGCAGTGACGAAAGATGCAGGAGGAAAGCCAGCTGTAATCCTCAAGAAGACGCACACCAAAGGACGAACTATAGCCAGACTTGGCGACCATATTTGCCAATATGAGAGTGGTCTATGGCAGGTTTACGGCTCTGAGGCAGCCGATAAAATCATTAAAGCAGGAAGATAAGCACATGAACGAGTTTAACGCAAAGAAGTTGGCTAAGAAAGAAATAGTTGACTTCATGAAGATAACAGAAAAGCATAGGGAAACATTTAACCATGTGTCAGCCCTATTCCATACTATCGTAGGTGGAACGAACGACATCGCCCATACCTATATGCGTGATGCAATAGAGAAAATCAAAGAAGCAGGACTATACAAGCAAAGAGTAAAGAAAGCGTGCAAAGATGCTATGTCCAGATATGATGTTTTTGAAAAACTCAATATGCAGGATATGCAGAATGCAGAAACGGATAAACGCCAGCTTTACATGGACTTCCTTGATAGTGTCGATGAAAGACTAAAACATCATGTATTTCTATTCCGCCAAGCAATAAAAAGAGTGCTTGATAGGAATATGATAAAGGATAGTGACTTAAAGTCATATATTATCCTTGCATACGAGCTTATCAACTACTCAGTAGAATTGTTCGATAAGTTTATCGAAGGATGTCCGTCTTGTCCTCCTGTAAACTTTGGACTTACCTTTAAGCCTGCACGACTTCACGCTGTCCGCCAAGCATGGGGGCAGGTTGAGGAAATACTCTGTAAGGATTGTGTTAGCATCGACCTCAACAAAGATGAGAATTGCAGACGTTCCCTTGATGTTATCGAGCTAAATCTTGTGTCAGAGAAGCTTATAAACGAAAGCGGTACAGCTGCCCTTGAACTTAACCCTGACGCACGAATGGAAGCCGATAGACACATGATGGAGTGGGACAAGAAAAACCACAAAAAATATGAACTCACAGATAGACAAGCAGACTATCTTCGTGAGAACTACCACTTGAAAACCAACAAGGAACTCGCAGCGTTTATCGGTTGCGGTCTTACAAAGCTGCGTGAGTTTGCAAAGGAATTAGGTCTAACAAAAAAGAAAGTAGCATGAGTAGAACAAAATTTTGTATAATGGCAGTTGTAACCCTTGCTACATTTGGGTTTGCCGTTTACGCACATAGTGGTAACAGACTTGTAAAGGGTATAGTTATCGAGAAATCGGAGATACCCGAACACTATGAAACGATAGATAAGGGTGTCTTGCCGTACGAGCAGAGATATATCAAGGCTCAGTATTTCGTCACTCTTTCGTTTCGCAATAGGAAAGAAAAGATTGCTGTTGATTGGGTGACATTCGACAAAGCAGTTATTGGTAAAGAACTAACAATAAAGAGATAATATGGGAAAGAGAGATTTTCAAGAACTGATGGACTTTGCAAGGTCTAACAACCTTATGAACGTTCCATTGTACATTGTCATTCAAAAGTTTAGTTAGCAAGGAGAGCTATGTATTCAACTTTTAACACTCTTCGCCCTGGCTCTTTTCTTACTGTATAAAGATTCCAATAGTTAAGGTTATGTTTTTTCGTGAATGTATAAAGTCCTCGTATTTCTTTTATATCTACAAGGTAATCTATTGCTAAGAAGAATCTCTTATTTATCTCTGTTGCTTCAGGTGAATTTTGCCGCATATCATTTTTCTCCCAAAAGTTTCATTAGCATTACTACGAGTTTGTTTTTTATATCTTGCGTAGAGTCAATTTGGTCCTGCATTCTATCAATTTGATGTTGCAGTTTGCTTATTACAAGTCTTTGACTCTTTATAATGTCAATCGCCTTAATATGACTTGACTTATAAAAGTCTTCCATATTCTCTGATACAGCAAAGTTATTTACAGTTGTGCTATGACCAGTCACCTGTGTGCTACTACCATTATTAGAATTAGCAGCCTGTTCTCCGTTTGAATTTATCTTTGTCATTACATTATGCTGTTACTGTATTCTTTTGTTACGCATCCGAGAACCATGTCTATATGCCTTATAGATGACTTTGGTATCTTAATAGGAGAATGCACAAGTGTTCCGTCCGGATAAGTTTCTGTGTTTGAACTATATGCGAAAATAAACTCATCTCCTCCGTCTTGTAGTCGTTTAGTTATTCGAAACTCAGATGTTTCAATACAATAGTTACGTCCCCATATAAGTAAATTGTTGTCTTTTACACGTTTCAATGCAAGTATAGATCCGCTTGGGTATTCTACCATGCTATCTCCATAGTGTCTTATTGCAGATGTAGCATCGCCAAACCAATCGCCAGCGTCTATGTATTCTACGTGATAACTATCGACTTCGTTTGCCATCATAGAATTGGTTCCTCCAATAGTTGATATATCCTCGTAGAAAGGTATCTTTGTTCGTTCTACAGTATTGTTGTTGGTAACGGATGCGTTACCATTTATGGAATTTGCAGAATTGTTACCATAAGAGTTGAGTGTATTACTAATTGGTTTAAGCATCTCACCTTTCCCTTTCATTAACCAATCCATATTGAGCTCAGGATATCGAGTTGCGATAAGATTCTTAGAGCTATTTCTCATTCGTTCGTTAGTATTTTTGACGAAAGCGTTTCCGACACCAATACTTTGCTCAAACTGAGACACACTCATTCCGAGATATGATATAAAATCGTTTAACCTTTTCTGTACTTCATTCATATATTAAAATATCTTAACAGTAAGAAATTATTTAGATTAAACTTAGAATAATCTAAATATATTTATTACCTTTGCACTATAATATTAATTATAACAGTGCAAATATAAACAAAGTATTTGAAATAAACAAAAGTATGAAGAAAAACAAGGAAAAAATAACCCTACAGGGCTATTATGAGAAACTTCCAGAAGCGGAGTATCCTAAAACGAATTTTATTAACACGGTTGTATCAAAGACTGGTGTATCTACAGCTACTGTTAGAAATTGGATATTCTATGGGATGAAGCCAGCTAACGACAAACATATTAATGTACTTGTGGAGCTTACAGGAATACCAGCAGAAGAATTATGGGAGAAGTAGAATTTTACATATTTGACGGAGAGCTTTGGTGTAAATCCGAAGATGGTAAAAATCAAGTTGTAAACGAGTCTAACACTGAGCTTATAGGTTCTGTATTAGGACAAATCATGGAGTGTTATCCTGCTGCTTATAAGGCTCTTTCTAAGGAATATTCAAGAAGTAGCGCAAATGTCCCTTATTATCAATATTTGATGGTTAGAAGATTTTGCAAATGTAATTTTGGGAAATTGGATTGTACATCATCTGATATTGATACAAGTGGTAGATATCACTTCGAAAAGGTCGATTGTCCTTTAAGAGGTGAGTGTAAGCACGAGGGAGTTATATGTTCCCCTAAGTTCAACTCCAAATTGTCTGAACAAGAATTACGAGTAATGAAACTTGTTTACAAAGGTGTTAGTAAGGAAGAGATTGCAGAGCAGTTGTATATCTCTCCTTATACTGTAAAGAACCATATCAAGTCGGTTTACTTGAAATTGGGAATACATGAAAAGTCTGAATTTATTCAGTATGCGAATAATAATAATTTGTTTAATTAAACACACTAAGAGCAATGAGTTTATTTAAGAAGCCTTCGGAGTTGGCTATTAACTCCACAATTAAGGTGCTTATCTATGGAGCACCTGGTATGGGAAAGTCTACGTTAGGTTTGTCTGCACCAAGTCCAGTTTTATTGGATTTTGATGGCGGTGTACAACGTGTAAATGGAGCTTTTCAAGTCCCAACACTGCAAGTAGAAAAATGGGACGATGTTATTGCTGCTCTCAACGAAGATTTGTCTGAGTATAAAACAATCGTTATTGATACAGCAGGCAAGGCTCTCGACTTTATGTCAGCTTACATCATTAAGAATGAGCCAAAGATGGCAAAGCGTGATGGCAGTCTTTCACTTCAAGGATTTGGAGCAAGAAAGAATATGTTTATCAACTTCTTGAAGCAGGTGAGCATGATGGGTAAGAACCTTGTTTTTATCGCTCACGAACGTGAGGATAAAGATGGAGAACAGAAGATTGTTCGTCCTGAAATGGGTGGTAGTTCTGTCGGTGACCTTATCAAGGAATTGGATTTAGTCGGTTATATGCAAGCCTACGGAGAGAAGCGTTATGTCTATTGGGGTGTGAACGAAAAAGCATACACCAAGAATACTTGTAATCTTCCTAACGCTATGGAAGTTCCAACTATCATCAGCGAACAAGGTGCTGTAACTGGTGAAAATAGGTTCTTGTCTAACATCTTCGATAGCTACCACAGATACTTGAAGAGCGAGAGAGAGGTTCGTATAGAGTACGACGAACTGATTGAGTCTGCTAAGGAAGAGGTTGAAGCTATTGTTGATGCGAGCACAGCCAATGATTTCTGCAAGTCCTTTGCAGAAACAAAGCAGATTTGGGATAGCAAACTTAAGATTGGTTTGCTTGTTAAGACAAAGTGTGACAAGTTAGGTTTGAAGTTTGATAAAAAGAGTAAGATGTATGCTTAAATACAGATTTTATGCTACTCTGCTTGACCGCTTTCAAACATATTTGGACACTCAAGCAGAGGATTACTTCTATCAAGACGAAGAAGGTAAATGGCATAAGAATTACTCTGAAACAGAAGATACGCTCCACTTCTCACAAGAAGAAGTTGACGCTCTTCTAAAGCAAGAGTTATTAGATGCTATTAACCGAGTGCCACATGAACCGTCAGAAGCTGCAAGCAGGGGCACAGCTTTTAACGAAGTCGTTGATTGTCTTATCCATAACAGGAATAGCGAAAATGGTAGTGTGAAGATTTGCAAAACGGAATTCTATGGAGTTAATGCTATCAAATCTATTTGTGATGGTTTCGAGTTCCTGTTTGACATACCTTTCTGTAAGTCTGTAGCCGAGTATTTCAAAGGCTCTTTAAGCCAAGTGTTTACATCAGCTACTATTGATACAAAGTTTGGTGAAGTTGAACTATATGGCTATATAGACGAATTGCGAGAGAATAAGGTCTATGACTTAAAGACCACTTCTCGATATGAATTCGGTAAGTATGCTAAGTACTGGCAAAGACACGCATATCCATACACACTCATTGAAAGTGGAATGTGCACTGAGATTAACTCTTTTGAGTTCACTGCATACGCCTTGAAAGGCGGTACCAGTCGAACACCTCTCATTACAGGAGTGCAATACCCAGAAGTATACCAGTATAACCACGAGCAAAGCAAAGTATTACTGAAAGAAATTTGCGAGCGATTTTGTGAGTTCCTTGAAGATAATAGAAGTTTGATAACAAATAAAAAGATTTTCAACGAAGAATAATATGGCAAATCAAATAAGCGGAAAAATTCTTTTGATAGAGAACGCTGTTGACGTTCCTACAAAAAATAATGGTGTTTTTACAAAGAGGCGTATTGTGCTTGATGCATCACACTATGACCCTATGACAGGGCAAAAGTTTGAGAACTATCCAGTCTTTGACTTTGTAATGCGAAATGTTCCAAAGTTAGATAGTTTCAAAGCTGGTGACATGGTTACAATTTCCTTTGCTTTGAATGGCAGACCTTTCGAGAAAGATGGAAAGAAAGATTACTTCACGTCAGTTGTAGGATATGACATTGTTCCATATCAAAGACAAAACGGGAACTATCAGCAACCAAACAGTGATCAGCCTGCTACTTCGCAAGGGGTGCAAAATAGCACAAATGAACAGAGTCAAAGTCAGCAAGGTGAGCAAAGCAACGTCACTCCTCAAAATGAAGATGATTTACCTTTCTAAGATATGGAAGAAAAGTTGTCACAAAAGAAAGTTATACTGGACCACTTGAAAAAGTTTGGTAGTATAGAGCCTCTTACTGCTTTACGAGAGTATGGATGTTATCGTCTTGGTGCTCGTATCTCTGACTTGCGTAATGATGGGTATAATATCATTACAGAAACTATAAGGTCTGTCAGTCGTATCACTGGCAGGCCAGTTCACTTCGCAAATTATAAGTTGGTTAAAAATGGCTCTGTATAATCTCTCGAACGAATATGACTTGCAAAAGTTCAAGGAGAAATGTAATGACATGGTACGAAAGAAAGCCTATGTTGAATTGAAGAATAAGTTAACTACTCGTTCGTTGGCACAGAACTCATATTGCCACGTATTATTAGGTTTCTTCGGTTCAGAGTTCGGCTTGACAATAGAACAAGTTAAGTATGATTACTTCAAGAAAAAATGCAATAAGGATATATTCGAGAGAACAAGAACTAACAAAAGAGGAAAGCAGGTGACCTATATAAGAAGCACGACAGAACTGGACAAAGGAGAAATGACTACTGCAATTGAGCGGTTTCGTAATTGGTCAAGTTCAGAGTGTGGTTTATATTTGCCAAGTCCTCATGAATCGGAAATGCTGTTTTATGCACAGCAGCAGATAGAAAGTAATAAAGAATTTTTATAACATCAAAAAAGTAAAATTATGCTCGCAGATTTAAAAGAGTATCGCCCAGCAAAGATTGACTTTGTATTGGACGACAAAGTAAAAGAAGAGTTTAAGGATGTAATGGTGCTTTGCAAGGGTGCCAAGTCTTCAAAAGAAGTGTTGAAAGTTTTTCGTGAGAAGTTCAATTGTTTGTTTCCAGAGGGAGAATTGGCTACTCGTCAGTATGATGCTCACGAAATTGCAATGATTCGTGAAGAGTATTGTCTGAAAGAAGAGAACGATGTTCCAAAGCGCAAGCAGGAGTTGCAGGAAACACTTGAAGCTATCAAAGCAATGAAGAAGAATGCTGAGGAAGCATACAACTCTATTTTACTTGAAATTGCTGATTTGGCAGCAAGAGTAAAAGAAGGAACGACCGATATCAAGTTGTCTTCAACTGAAACAGTTCGTATTGCGCTCAATGGCTATTTCTTATTCTATTCATGGGTAGATGGAGAAATGAAGCTCGTTAAAACACAGAAGATACCAGATTGGGATCGCGGTGGCCTTTGGTCACAGGAGGATGTAAACCGAGAAGCAATGAAAGAACTTTTTGGGATTGAATTCCCAGAGGTGGAAAAGCCTGCAATGACTGAAAAAGAAGCGCAGGATAATGATGATGATTTGCCATTTGGCGATGAGGATTAAGTAAACCAAGTTGAGGGGGTGAGCGTAAAAACGACCCCCTCTCTTTTCACACTAAGAGCAATGAAATATACACTTCGAGATTATCAGAAACAAGCATCAGACGCAGCTGTTAAATCTTTCTTAAGTTCTAAGAAATCGAATGGGATAATAATAGTATCGACTGGTGGTGGAAAGTCTTTAATTATAGCTGATATAGCTTCAAGATTAAATTCTCCGCTGATTGTGCTATGCCCGTCAAAGGAAATATTACAACAGAACTTTGAAAAGCTACAGAGTTATGGAATACTTGATTGCGCTTGCTATTCTGCTTCTGTAGGTTGTAAGGATATCAATAGAATCACCTTTGCCACTATCGGAAGCGTAATGAACCACATGAATGATTTCAGGCATTTCAAGTATGTGCTTATAGATGAGGTTCATGTTGTTAATAGCAGGGGTGGTATGTATGAGAAATTCATAAACTCAGAAGATAGGCAGGTAGTAGGATTAACAGCAACACCATATCGTCTTAGTTCGTATATGAATGGCTCAATGCTGAAATTTCTCACTCGTACACGACCACGAATTTTTAGCGAGGTCTTATACGTCTGTCAAACATCAGATTTACTTGCAAAAGGGTATTTGGCAAACTTAAAGTATTACGACTTAACTGCAATCAATATTGAGAACGTTATAAGTAATTCAACAGGAGCTGATTATGACGAGAAATCTTTGAAACTTGAATATGAAAGAAGCGGCTTTTTTGATAAACTCACAACTACAACATTGCGAGTTCTGAAACCAAAGAATGGTATCCCACGCAAAGGAGTATTAGTTTTTACTCGCTTTGTTGAAGAAGCTGAGAACCTTGTTGGGAAGTTAAAGATAAAAGGCCTATCCGCTGCAATTGTAACTGGTGCAACTCCGAAAGTAGAGAGAGAAAAGTTGCTTAATGATTTCAAAAGTGGGAAGATAAAGGTTGTTGCGAACGTTGGAGTTTTGGTTGTAGGTTTTGATTTCCCTGCATTAGACACTGTTATTTTGGCACGCCCGACCAAATCACTTGCATGGTATTACCAAGCAGTTGGTAGATGTATTCGACCTTTCAAAGACAAAGATGGGTGGGTTATAGACTTAGCAGGAAACTATAAGCGCTTCGGAAAGGTTTCAGATTTGAAGATAGATGTTGAGAAGCCAAACTCTCAACTTTGGTGTGTGAAAAGTAATGGAAAAATTTTAACTAATAGAATATTTTAGAATGAGTGATATTTTGGATATGCTGCGTGACTTTACGCATTTTACACAAAAGATTGAACGTGATATGTATGAAACAGCTAAAAGGATTCAACTTCCAGACGAGATTGATATATACAACTTCTTTGAGCAGTGGGGCGGACGTGCAGAGTGCAGGATGTATGACTATTCAATGACGCTTTGTAGTATCGAGGATTATGTCCGATTTTATGATGATGCGATTAACATACGCTACCATATCGGTAAAGCAAAATACTATGCGCTACGTTTTAATGGCAGAGGTGTGTTCCTTGTGAGTGAGAAACATTATAACGAACTTAAAGCATATAAGTAAACGTAAATGATTAGAGAATTTGATATTGAAATATACGGCAGACAGTTGTGGATAGCAACAAGTTGGGAAGATGTTAAAGACAAATTTACAACTTACGGATGCTATGATTTTAAGAAATCAGAAGACGCATACGCTACTACTTATCCATGTATAGCGAGTAAGAAGACAGGGAAATATGGAGTATTGGTAGTCTTTTATGACTGCTCCAAACGCTGTGGAAGCAATATTGTCGAACGTATAGCACACGAAAGCCTGCATGCAACAAATGCTATTTTCAATGAGTTGGGAATTGAATACAGTCTGATACTCGATGAGCATGCTGCATATATGGTTGGGTGGGTTGCCAAGTGTTGTTGGAAAGTTTTACAGAAAGAAGTTTATGATAATATAAATGAGAAAATATGAAAGTAAAGATTAAGAAATTAATAGAAAATGTATCTATTCCTCACTATGCGAAAAATGGTGATGCTGGGCTTGACCTAACAGTTACAAGTATAGATGAGATAGGCGATAAAGTTATTTATCATAGTGGGCTTGCCTTTGAAATACCACAAGGATATTTCGGTTTAATTGTTCCAAGAAGCAGCAATGCCAGTAAAGATTTGTTGTTAACAAATTCGTGTGGAATAATTGATAGTGGGTATCGTGGTGAAGTGACAGCCGTGTTCCTAAAGACGCTTTTTGATGGCAATTTTTACAAGGTCGGTGATCGCTTTGCGCAAATGATTATTTTACCATACCCACAGATAGAGTTTGAAGAAGTCGAAGAGTTATCTAAAACAGAAAGGGGGACAGGCGGATATGGCTCAACAGGAAAGTAGTGTAAATCATCCGATACACTATAATTAACACCCAAGTGGTATTGAGTGTATAGACATTGTTCGTCATTACGATTTCAATATCGGTAATGTAATCAAATACATTTGGCGTGCTGGATTAAAGCACGAAAAAGGTATGAACGATAGAGATAAACAAATAGAAGATATGGAGAAAGCTATGTTCTATTTGAAAGATGAAATTGAAATGCTAAAAAGAAAAAGAAATGAAGAAAAAGAATAAATGCTATTTGTCTGGTCCTATCAGTGGTAAGGATATGGAGGATAGAAAAAAAGCTTTCAATGCTGCACAAGTAATGCTTGAGGCAGCAGGCTACGAAGTTGTCAACCCTATGGAAAATGGGTTGCCTTTGAATGCAACAACAGCTCAACACATGAAGAGAGATATCCAGTTGCTTACCGAGTGTGAATGTATCTTCATGATGGACAAATGGAATCATTCACAAGGGTGCTACACTGAGTTTATGGTTGCAACTGCAATCGGATGTGAGGTTATTTTCGAGAGCAAAATGGGTGAAATAGAATTAGGCGAAAATAAGCGATTTAAGACGATATTTCGATGATGAATAGATACTACTTCAAAAGGAAGATAAAAGACGCTCACAGCGAAGAAAAAACGCATAGAAAGAAATCTACACGTAGTAAACCCAATCTTACTAAGAAACTTGATAAGGTTTTTTCTGCATATATCCGTTTACGTGATGCTATGCCGAGTGGGTACTTCAAATGTATTTCGTGTGGGCAGATAAAGCTGTTTGAGCAGGCAGATTGTGGTCATTTCTTTAGTCGCAAAAACATGTCTGTTCGTTTTGACGAAGATGATTGCCATGCCGAGTGTAGAGGTTGTAACAGATTTTCGAGCGACCATTTAATAGCCTATCAAGTTAATTTGATACGCAAGATTGGTATGCAGCGGTTTGAGTTGCTTTCAGCAAAGGCGCATCAGGCAAAGCACTGGTCAGATTTTGAGCTTGAAGCGATGATTAAGCACTACACCGCAGAAGTAAAACGGCTTAGTTCGCTAAAGGGTATAAGGGTCAATATCTGAAAAAATGTTAGCTAAAAGAAATTAATTAGTTTAATCTTAGGTTAATATAAAATTAATTACTACCTTTACAAGCGAATAACAGAAATTTTTATTATTGGAGTCGCAACCAAGTGAAAAGAACATATACAATCAACCCCTTAACAAGTAAGTCCGTTTGCGACATTAGGACTGAAAGTTAAGGGCGTTGATGTTTTTAGGAGGTTATTTATGAGTGAATACTTTGATTATCACTTAGACCAAGAGAAAATCGGTAAAATCTTTCACGACAGCCAAAAATTGGATGATACAGATCGTTCGATTTTTGCCATAATAATAGAAAACGCAAAGATATCGCATATCACGACAGATAAAGAACATCAGCCTAAATTTAGGTGCTATCCGGCTGATGTAAATAAACAGCTTGGAGATAATAAATTCAAGCAAATTGAAACTGTACGAAACAGAATAAAAAGATTGGTAAACTACGGTTTATTGGTTGCCGTTGATAAGTATGGTGGTTATTATAGCTTTTCATCTCATATCTGTCCTTTACCAGTTCAAGAAGTTGAAAGACATACATATGCGAGAAATAGAACGCATAGTAAGACAGCTTCTGTTTCAGATTATTCTATGAAACTTAAAAATCCAAAATGGCAAAGACGAAAAGCAGAAATAATGCTTCGAGATAATTTCACATGCCAAATATGTGGAGATACAGAAACTACACTGAATGTTCATCATATCAGATATGTCAAAGGCAGAGAGCCGTGGGAATATGAAGATAATGAACTTATTACTCTATGCGAAAAGTGTCACGAAAAACGAAAGTCTTTTGAAGATATAAATAGAAGGACTATAGCTTTGCTATCTCTCGGAATAATGAAAGAAGAAATTATAGGATTACTACAATGTGCTATTGACGCATATAATAAAGGCAATGCTCACGCAATTCAAGAAATGGTAGAGTACGTTGCCAATGAAAATAAGAATATGGAAAATGCAGGCAGCACTTATTATTTCAATGACTATAATTTTTTAGAACATTTGGCTAAGCGTAGAGAAAGCACAGGGATAATTAAGCAACAAGACAATTTACCATTTTAATAACAATATATTATGAATATAAATTTTGACAGTAATATAGCAAAGGAATACGGAATAAGTATAGCCATAATCCTTGATAAATTGCATTTTTGGATAGAGCATAATAAGGCTAATAATAAGAACTTTTATGATGGCAGATACTGGACATTTAACTCTATGGACGCTTGGAGTAAGCAAATAGATTTTATGACTGGTAACACCATAAGACGGACTCTTGAAAAAATGGGAAAAGAAGGGCTTATTATTACAGGAAATTACAATGCTTCAAAGTATGATCGAACGAAGTGGTATGCTCTGACAGATAAAGCCAATTCCATTTTTGAAGACAGCCAATTCCATTTGGCAAATTTGCCAAATCAAAATGGCAAAAATGCCGAACCTATACCAACTAACTACACAGATAATTACACAGATAACAACGTTATACCCCCTTTATCCCCCTATGGGGAAATCTCCACGAACAAAGGAGAAAAGAAAAAGCCTAAAGATGTCGTAGAAAATTTCATAGAAACCTCGGTTGAAGAAAGTTTTAAGCCTATTATGCGTGATTGGTGTGCCTATAAACGAGAGAAAGGTCAATCATACAAACCTACTGGGCTTAAGGCTTGCTATGCGAAGTTGCTAAAATTGAGTAATAGTAATTCAGACACAGCACGACAAATCATAGAACAAAGTATGGCGAGTAATTGGGCAGGACTATTTGCTCTCAAAAGTGGATATGCGAAAAAGGAACCTATCGGAATTATCCTACGTAACAACACGGATGATAAATATCTTAATCAGAAAATAAAGCAATGGAAGTAATGAAAGAGCAATCAATATTCTCAGGTGTCGAGAAAAAGGAAATAGCCAACATCAACCTTGAAAATGCAAAAGATGTATTAAAGCGTGGTTTAAAGTTCTTTGTTGGCGAAGATGTACAATGGGTGCAAGAGTATGACGACATTGCTGACTGGCTCACAGATAACAAGCATAAAGGTCTTTTATGCTACGGTAAATGTGGACGTGGCAAGTCGCTTATCTGCGAAAAGATTATGCCTAATATCTTCAGATACTATCTTCGTAAGAACTTGATTAAGTTTGATGGCTATGAGATAAACGACAAACGACAGCTTTTGAGAGAATGCGATTGCGCAATACTCATAGACGACTTTGGAGTAGAAGACGTTGGTAAGATTTACGGAGAAACTCATAACGTTTTTGAAGAAGTCATCAGCCTGGCAGAAAAAAGACAGCAGTTATTGCTTCTAACAACTAACCTCACTCTTGACGAGATATGTGAGAAGTACGGAGAACGTACACTTGATAGACTTCGTTATCTCACCAGACCAGTTTTATTCACAGGAGAAAGCTTTAGGAAATGACACGCAGGCAGGAAATAGAAAATATCATCATCGGAACTCTTCTAAGCACGTTTGATACTGACTGGTTCGCTGATTGCAGATACTGCATCACAACTGATATGTTCGCAGACGAGAGAAATGCAATGATTTATTCTGCTATTTGTAAATACAGAAAGGCTGGCAATTTCAGAATCACAGTGTATGACCTTTGTCTGTTTGATGATAGTTTATTACCACTTGCTGCTTATATGGTTAATCTATCTATTAACTGCGATTTTTTCATAAAGAAAGTGAGATACAATAATAATGTTTGGCGTTCAAGGCATAGTACTGGCAAACTATACAGATACACTGATGTTAAGTTTTCTGATTACGTCGGGAAGTTCTTGGAAATGGTTATCATTGAACGTAAAAAGCAAAATAAAGCTGTCTAACGCGCTAAAACATGTATAATAGTATAGTTATATCAAAAATAAGAAACAGGGCTACTACGGGTCTAAAAAGTGGCAAAAAATCGAATTTTAAGATAAAAGATATAAAAGAGCAATGAAATCAAAAGAAAAAATTAAGATTATCGGGGAGCAGCAGGTTCAACCACATAGTGATGAAACGGAGATTGCTGTACTCGCTACATTGATGAGGTATAATGAGAAATTCAACGAATATAGTGACATTCTCACCGCAGAAATGTTCTATCAAGAGAAAAGTCAATCAATCTACCAATGTATCGCTGGAGTTATTGCAGAGAATAAAGTCTCAGATATTAAAGCGCTATTGGATTACGCAAAAACACATGAGCTTGTTTATCCATTAGACGAGGCATGTTTCTTAGAGATTGTTCAGTTTGTTAGCGTAGACACACTTGAGCAAGATATCCTCCGATTGCGTAATATGTGGAAAAAGAGAGAGCTGTGGGTGCAGCTTCAATTAGCTTCCCAAAAGGTTCTTGATCCGATGGAGAATTTAGATGAAGTTGTTAATAACGCAATGAACTCTCTTGGTGATGTGCAGAGTGATACTGCTGATAATGGCATTTATTCCTTTGATGATTCTATCGACGAGTTGATTGAGATTGTTAACGACAATGCTCAAGGGAAGAAGAAAAGTCTAACAACAGGATTTAAGCTGTTTGATGCTTACTATCTTTTGCGCCCTACTACGTTGACAATTATTGCTGCATTTACAGGAGTTGGAAAATCCTCTTTAGCAATGAATATAGCAACAAAAGTTGCAGGTGAGGGAGAACCGACGGCTTATTATTCTCTTGAAATGGGAAAATCTGAGTTGGCTGCACGAGCTATTAGCGGGAAAGCTGGTATTTCATCAAGCGTGATTGTTAACTGCAAACTTGAGAACTTTCAGTTACAGCAGTTCGATAAGGCTATTGGAGAAACAAAAGGATTGCCGATTTATATTGATGAAAGAGCAACTGTTTCGTTTGATAACACCGTAAGGTCTATTAGGACGCTTGTAAGAACAAAGGGTATAAAATTAGCCGTGATAGACTATTTACAGATTTACTCACAAGTCGGAGACAACGTAGAATCAAGTTTAGCATATATGGCACGTGCAGCAAAGAATATTGCAAAGGAGTGTAAAATTGCTGTAATTCTCTTATCTCAGTTGTCAAGAGGAAAGGTACACCCAGATATTAAGCAACTTCGTGGTTCAGGACAGATTGAGGAAAGTGCTGACAATATTGTTTTGATTGATAGGCCAGAAGCGTATCCAAATAGCAATATCAGATATGAAGGAGATTTTAGCGACCAAGATACTCATGGTACAGCAAAATTGATACTTGCAAAAGGGCGCGGTGTTGGTGTAGGAACTTCACTTGTTGGTTTTGACGGCAGATTTACTCAATTCTATGAATTAGATGATAAGCCAAATGTTGAGGACTATACTCCGTTTTAATCATCTTCGATTTGATGAAAATATTATGTATTTTGTTCTTACAATCTTTGCATAAGATTTCAAAAGTTAAATATTATGTAACTACTTGATTTTTAGATAGTTATATTTGGTTATTTCAAATAAAATGACTACCTTTACACTATCAAAATAATAATAACAATTAAAAGAAAGAGCAATGAAGTCAATTAGAAATTACGTTATTGGGAGTATGTTTTTATCTCCATTTTTCATTTGTTTAGTGAGTGATAGTTTACCTCTGATAGTAGCTGGGTGTGTTTACCTTGCTTTACTTCTTAGGTTTACTCCAAAGAAATGGAAAATACGTTTCTTTATAGCAAGTGTAAGATTATCAAAAATTTTAGGATAAGGAGATACTATGAGTTGTAATTACCCTATGATGTCACAGAGTCAATTAAATAGTGCTCCTTGGAATGAAAAAGAGCAATCTGTAATAACAAGAGATTGCGAGATAACTGAGACTGTCACAAGAAAAGTGACACTTGCAACAACAGACTATAGCGCAGATTCGGATTATGATGATGAACTCGGAGCGTGTAGCTCGGTTGACACCACAGAAACTGATTGGGTTGCAGAATATGAAGAACAAGAATATTCTATAATAGAATTGTTATCCAAGTTAAAAGAGTATGTTTCTGACGACTTAAGGAATACAAATCATAGTCCCAGACGGCAGAAAGAATTACGGAAATTGTTATTAGTTTGTGACAGTTGGAAGCAAGAAGATGTATGTGTAGAAGAAATCTAAAATTTGGATAATGAAATACATCAACAAAAGAATTAACGAAATTTTAAACAATAAATAAAATAAATCAATTATGGGAGAGTACGCACATAGAAAGATAGACGGCAAGGAAGTTAAAATAGGTACATGTAGTAGAATGTATTATTGCCGTTACGATCAGACAGGTGAAATTAATTATCCGTACATGACAGATAATCTTATTTGGAGAATACCAAACCCAGACGAAGATGGAACTATGCCAGGAGATTACGAGTGTTCCCTTTTACGAGATTACACTTTTGTTCCTTATCATCTTCAACTTGATACAAAGAAATTTAGCGATGAAACAATTTCTGCTCTAAGGCAGGTTGGAACTGTTCAACTTCACGACCCAAAGATGGGTTTACTTGTTAATCTTCGTTGCCCTCATGGGTTACCTTTAGATGACTTTATTACGAGAGAAGAAGGGGCTGTATATTCAATGGGATATAATGGGCATCAAGATACGCTTCACCTTAGTGGGCTAAAGAATACTCCAGACGAGTTATTGATAGAATTTGAATGTGCATCATGCGGATGCGGCTGGAATGTTAGTTTTTCAGAAATCGAGCCGATGATAAAAAGTCTTATGATGAAGTTAAGATTACTTCGCCAGGTGTCAGAATATCATTATTCTCATAGCATAGAAAGACGTGAATATACAGTTAATGCGAAAACAAAGGATAGCTCCAATGCCTCCATTACATCTTTTGGTAAAGGGAGGTTTTTAGTTAAGAAAGATGACTGTATAATAGCAGACGCTCCATGGCATATAGCTCTAATAGAATTTATTTCACTCTTACCAAAAAAGCCAAGTATTGATGAGATTGACCCAAATGTAAAACTACCAGACTGGTACGACATAGCATGTCAAGCTGATAATGTAAGAAGTTATATCTATAAGATTTAGAGCAATGGAAAAGTTGGAATTACTATCAAAAGTTAGAGAATTAAACAAGTCTTTTTCAGAAGATTTGGAAAAGGAGTTGGATAAGATTCTCGAAAGCGGGTGTCTTGATTTGTCAAAATATGAAAACGACTTTATCTTACCAAAGATAGTTTTTAGTGCAATACTAAAAAGTGAGTCGTTCCAATTTGCGCCAATGAGTAAAGAATATCAGCAGGAAATTAAGAATGTGTCTAAGTTCTTGTAAATTTAAAAAATATGAGCAATGAATGAGTTTGAAGTAGTTATTACTGAGACATTACAAAGAAAAGTAAAAGTTCAAGCGCCTAATAAAATAGAGGCTAAAATAAAAGTGTTTGATATGTACGATAATGCAGAAATCGTATTAGGTGATGATGATTTTTTGGATTACTCAATTGAAGCATTATGAAAGCAACTAATAATTTTAAGAATACTATTCAAGAATACTTGGAGGTACGTGCAAAGACTGACGAGTTATTTGCAAAGGCATATGCAAAGCCTAACAAGAGTATTGATGAATGTATAACATACATTCTTAACGAAGTTCAGCGCAGTGGTTGTAATGGCTTTGATGATGAGGAAATCTACGGAATGGCTGTTCACTACTATGATGAAGATAACTTAGATGCTGGTAAGAAGATTAACTGCAAAGTTGTTGTTAACCACGTCGTAGAACTCACGGAAAAGGAGAAACAAGAGCTGAAAGACAAGGCTCGTAACGACTTCTATACTGAACAACTTACCAAGCAACGTGAGAGTTTGAAGCCTAAGAAGAAAACTGAACAAAAAGTTGTAGAACAATCACTTTTTTGACCTATGAAACCAAGAAATAAGATACAAAGGGAGGTTGTGGCGTTAAGTGCCACACTCCGCCCTATCACTGACGAACAAAAAATGTGGGGCATATTACATTCCTACACTGCAAAAGAGATAAGTCAGCAAAAGAAACTGTATCGATACTTTGTAATATCTTCACGTCTTAAAGATTGGCAAGTATGTCGTTTTTTTCAAATAAGAAAAGTCAAACAGAATTTTCATATAATTGAGCCTGTAAGACTTTGGTTTAACGAAAAAGTACATATGGAGTTAGAAGCAATGAGTAGGTGTTGGTGTAGTGGTCATGCTGACTCATGGAATACCAATAGCGAATTGTCCTTAAAAGAGGTTCCTTCTTGGCACAAAGATTATACGCAAATACTTCCAATATCTGCATCTAAAGTGACATCAATGCTTCCTATCTTAAAGAGAAATGGCTTAAAAAGGAGTTTTCATAACATGCAACCACGTGATGTTATAGAAGGACTGCTAAAGAACAATATCTTTGAAACTCTTTGGAAATGTAAACAATTTCCTCTTTTGCGAGCTTTTGCTTATAACTGGAACAGAGATTATAACGATGTTTCTAAGATGGCTGCTGTAAAGATAGTTTTACGGCATAACTATCACATCAAAGATGGTCGTATGTGGGTTGACATGGTAAATATGCTTGAAAGAGCTCACAAAGATTTTAGAAATCCTAAATTTGTTTGCCCTATTAGTTTGGAAGCAGGTCATGATAAAGCAATGGATTTATGCAATAAGTACGAAGAAAAGCAAAGGAAGATAAAAGAGCAAAAGGAACTGCTCGAAGATCAGAAAGCAGTAAAAGCGTACGAAGTTGCACGTAAATGCTTTATTGGTATGGTAATTTCTGACGGCACAGTTGTTATACAAGTTTTGCCAACGGTCAAAGATGTAGAACAAGAAGGCAAGGCTATGCATCATTGCGTATTTACCAATAAGTATTACAAACGATTAGATAGCTTACTATTAACTGCAAAGGTTAATGATGAGCGTGTAGAAACTATTGAGGTAGATTTGAAACGCTATCAATTAGTGCAATCTCGTGGCGTATGTAATCAAAACTCCGAATATCACGATGAGATAGTGAACTTAGTAAATGAGAATATGAATGTAATTAGGAAATTTAATCAAGTAGTATAGATATGGAAATAATAACATCAGTAACGATTTTCAAAGCATTTGACGGGACAATTTTTGAGTCAGAAATAAAATGCAAAGAATACGAGAAAAAGAGAAAAGAGTTTTTGAATAGAATAAAATTCTTTTTGGTAAGGCATTCTCCTGACTTGACGGAAACGGGGCTTTTTACAAGTGGTTTGCTTATAGCAGTTTATTCAACAGAGGGATTGCATCAAGAGATAGCGAACAACTATTGCATCAAAAGATTTGGATATTTAGGAGAATCTGTGCAAGGGTATAGATTTCAGACTTATTTCAGTGTTTCATCGACAGACTTTGAAACATATACGAATGGCGTAATAGAAGAATGGAAAGGCAAACGCCGCTATAACAAAATTCTCCTTAGCCCAACTGAACTTGATGAGTTCAAAGGTATAGAAAGGTTTGATTATATGAAAGAATGGGGATTTAAGTAATAAATGAGATAATTATGAAGATTATAAAGAACGCCATTGGTAATGAAATAAAAGTATTTGCTGAAACATTTGAGAATGAAGCTTACGAACAGGTTAGCAGGTTAGCCAGCTTTGAGCCATATCAGAACTCCAAAATACGTATTATGCCAGATAGCCATGCCGGTAAAGGTTGCACTATTGGTACGACAATGATTATCACTGACAAAGTTACTCCAAATCTTGTTGGCGTGGATATCGGTTGCGGAATGTTGGTTGTCGAGCTTCAAGAGAAAGAGATTGACCTTGAAGAGTTGGATAATGCTATACGAAAGTTTATCCCGTCTGGTTTCAATGTTCACGAAGAGCCACTAAAAGGCTTCTATGGTTTCATCGGTTTAAGATGCACAAAACATGTTGACTTACAAAGAGCTTTACGTTCTATCGGGTCACTTGATGGTGGTAATCACTTCATTGAGGTAGATAGGAGCGAAGACGGTAGGTTATATCTTGTTATACACTCTGGAAGTCGCAATCTTGGTGTTGGAGTATGTAACTATTATCAGGATCTTGCATACGAAAAGTTGAATAGTTTGACTGACAAAAAGAAAGAAATGATAGATAGATAGAAGGCGCAAGGTTGTGAAAAAGACATAAATACTGAATTAAGAAAATTGCAGAAGTCAAAAGTCAGTAAGGAACTTGCCTATGTAGAAGGGCAAGACTTTGATGACTATATCAATGATATGGAGATAGTTCAGCAATTCGCTTCTCTTAACAGAAAGGCAATAGCAGAATTGATAACAGAATATATGAGTTGGCACATAGTCGATACATTTGAGACAATCCATAACTATATCGACACCAAGAACATGATACTCCGCAAGGGTGCTGTGAGTGCACAGAAAGACGAACGTTTTATAGTCCCTATCAATATGCGTGACGGCTCTCTGATTTGTATAGGCAAAGGTAACGAAGACTGGAATTATTCCGCTCCACATGGCGCAGGAAGACTGATGAGCAGAAGCAAAGCAAAAGAAATAATCTCTATGAACGAGTATAAGGATGCAATGAATGGTATCTACACAACATCTGTAAATGATGCAACAATAGACGAAACTCCACAGGCTTACAAGCCAATTGAGGAAATTATGAAAGCAATAAAGCCTACTGCTGATATTGTGGAAGTTGTCAAACCTATTTATAACTTTAAGGCAAATTGATATGGATAAAGAAAAAGAACTTGAACTAAAAGTAAAGATGTTCTGTGAAGTAATTCGCTCGACAGTTTATGAGGAAGCTTATGATAGAGTCAGAAGTGTTGCAGAATCGGTAAATATAGCCTTTGACATTCTAAAAACAGCGCACTGATAATTGTTAAAATATAGTTAAATAACAGATTTTTTCAACTAAATTTATTTGAATTTCAAATAATATTATTATCTTTACAAATAATTACAAGAATATGAGAATATACACATCATACTTCGGTAATAGCAAGAAATTGCAACAGGCAGGAATTAAGGTTATAGGAATATCACTTTATCCGCCACGCTGGTTCAATGGAATATCTCTGAAGCAGGTCGCCCCAACGAAAAGTATTCTTTTTGCAAATGGGCAAACGCAAGAAGACTATACTCGACGATATAGGTCAGAAGTCCTTTCTCAGCAAGATATGCAGCAGTTCTTAAAAACAGTAGTGCAGGCAAGTGGAGGGCAAGATGTTGCTCTTTGCTGTTACGAAAAGCCAGAGGATTTCTGTCATAGACACATATTGGCGGACTGGATAAAAGAAAAACTTGGTATAGAAATATCGGAGTATGGATATACTCCAAAGAAAGAGCCAGATTATGTACAAGGTTCACTCTTTTAACCACATAATGGCAAAGCGGAAAGACGCTTGGCAATCGGACAGACGATGTTTTGCGTGAGCAGCTCAATGGTAGAGCTGTATTTAAATCAGATAAGTCATAAAAAGAAAAATAAGGGATGAATTTATTTACATCAGAATCAGTCTCAGAAGGGCACCCAGACAAGGTGGCTGATAAAATCTCAGATGCGATACTTGATGCTTTTTTAGCACAAGACCCACAAGCACACGTTGCAGTAGAAGCTCTTGTGACTACTGGGCAAGTAGTCTTAGCAGGAGAAGTTAGATCGAAAGCGTACGTTGAGGTTCAGAAAGTAGTAAGAGACACCATTTGCAATATTGGTTATACAAAGGCTGAATATCAGTTTGATGGCAATAGCTGCGGTGTTCTTTCTGCTATTCATGAGCAGAGTGATGATATCAACCGTGGTGTTGACAATGGTGATGCTGAGAACCAGGGAGCTGGTGATCAG
>QWCZ01000278.1_pt1 | contig 62779 bp, 78 predicted proteins | sample 1972651 | NCBI WGS metagenome assembly QWCZ01 (sample SAMN09866695, study PRJNA288562) | Human oral metagenome isolate pre1_saliva, whole genome shotgun sequencing... | isolation source: mouth | host: Homo sapiens | place: USA: California
TGGCAGTCCGGTTCTGTAACGCCCCGTTACAGTGGTGGATGCCGGCGGCGAATTCATCGGCTTTCGTCAACTTCGTTTCGGTTCTGTGCCGATGACTGTCCGTGGGTATTTTAGCTAGATATAGCATAAGATTTAATTTGTAATAGTTGCTAGTTGACAAGAGAAATTTATTTAGTTATGATAAAAAAACCCTTAATCTCATATTGGGTTATTTTACCCTGTCTTTTCTGTCATATTTTTAAATCCTTTTTTTGGAGAAAAATATGTCAGTTCAACTTTCTGTTCGTGGCAATCTCGGTGCTGAATTTAATCTGCGTCCTGTAGCAAGCCCTAAAAACGATGAAGCCTCAATCGTACTGAATTTTTCAGTTGCCTCACCTAATTTCAAACGCAATGCCGAAGGTAAATCAGAAGTGGTTTCAACGGAGTGGATTTCTTGCGAATACTGGAATCGTGATGCTGCCCATCTCCATAAAATATTACAGGTCGGTATGCCGGTTTTCGTTACCGGTGAAGAACGTTACGAGACTTATACCAATCGTGATGGTATTGAAGTTCGCGTTCGTAAATTGCGTGTTCAAGATGTATTCATTGTTCCAACTGAGCGTGTAGAAGCTATCAAGTTGCGTCCTAAACGTGAGCAGTCTCAGGACAATAATCATGTTGAAGACACTGATGATGACATCCCAATGTAAATATATGGCCACGAAGAATACTTCTTTTTTTCGTGAAATGAACTGTTGGTTTGCTGCATTATGGGCTGACTTTAAGGATATGTTCATTGTTACCCTTATTTATGGTGGCTTAATTGCTTTGGCAATTTGGGCTTTTTTGACCATCGCATCTTGGCTTGTTTTGCAGCTGAAGCAAAGCTTGGGATTTTAAAATGCGTTTGTTTTTATGTGAAAAACCATCTCAAGCTAAGGACATCGGTAAAGTGCTTGGTGTTCTTGGCGGGAGGCATGATGGTTATTTTCAGAATGGAGACACTATTGTTACCTGGGCATTTGGTCATATTCTGACACAGGCCGCACCAGATGCTTATGGCGAACAATATGCTGACTTTGGAAATATCTCCGCATTGCCCATTCTCCCTGAAGTTTGGCAGATGCAGGTACCGCCGAAGTTATCGAAGCAGTTTAAAGTCATTAAAAGCTTGTTGGCCAAAGCAGATGAAGTAGTGATTGCTACTGATGCAGACCGTGAAGGGGAAGTTATTGCCCGTGAAATATTGGACTACTGTGGCTACCGTAAAAAGATTTCCCGATTTTGGACGAGTGGCCTAGATACCCAATCGGTAAAAAAAGCCTTATCTTCAATAATGCCGGGTAAGGATAAAGAAAACCTTTACCAAGCCGGTTTGGCGCGTAGTCGCGCCGACTGGCTGGTAGGTATGAACCTGAGTCGTGCCTACACAGCTGCTTATTCTGCCGGATATGGTCGAGAACATATTTTGTCGATCGGACGGATTCAAACACCGACTTTAAAGCTTGTAGTCCAAAGGGATAAAGAGATCGATACTTTCGTGCCTTACAACTACTACACCCTTTCAGTAGATTTTGAGACAGCAGACAAGTCAGTGTTTACTACACTGTGGCAGGTTCCTGAAAACTGGCGTAATACTGATGGATACTGTACCAACCATGAGGCTGTAAAGGCACTTGTCAAACAGCTTGAGAAATCTACAGGCAAGGTTATTAGCTCAAATAAAGAGCGTAAAAGCACCCCGCCCCCGTTACCGTACAGCCTTTCGGCTTTGCAAAAAGAAGCCGGTAAAAAACTTGGCCTATCGGCTTCTAAAGTACTCAAAATTGCACAAACCCTCTACGAAAATTACAAGATTACGTCATATCCCCGCACCCCTTGCAGATACTTGCCAAAATCGCAGATGAGTGATGTGAAAGATGTATTTGCCGCGATACAGACTATCGATAAATCCATGCTTTCAGTGATTGAAAAAGCTGATCCTGAACGTCAATCAAGGGTATGGAACGATAACCAGGTAAACAAACATTCCCATCATGCGATTATTCCGACCAAGGTCAGTAATTTTGATTTGTCAGTCCTGGATAAGAATGAATTAACGGTGTACCGAATGATACGAGACCGTTATATCGCGCAGTTTTATCCAGATTTTGAATATGACTCTACTGTAGTTGAGGTTGAGGCATGTTCACATTTGTTTAAAGCCTCCAGCCAATTACCGGTTATTTCCGGTTGGAAGGTTCTTTTGGGCAAGGACGTGTTTGAAGGCGATCAAATCGATGAGGGTCCTGCTCTACCACATCTGAAAGTCAACGATGAGGTCGACACGCTTTCCTCCAATCCCGAAACTAAAAAGACCACGCCGCCACCGCGCTTTACAGAGGCTTCTCTACTCGATGAGATGCAGACTTTGAAGGACTTTTTGAAGAATGTAGAAGACGAACAGATCAGAAAAATTCTCAAAAGTACAGAAGGCTTGGGAACGGAAGCCACTCGCGCTGCCATTATCGATCGTTTGTTTGAAATGGGTTATATGGAAAAGAAACGGGGCAAAATCTATGCGACAGAAAAAGGCCGTAATCTGATTGCCCGTATTCCCACTATGATTACCGATCCGATAACGACAGCCAAATGGGAGCTGGCTTTGGCTGGGATAGAAGCCGGCAAATTAACTTTGGCTGAATTTATGGCTTATCAGCAGAAAGTGATTACAGAGCTGGTTGGGCAGGCGAAAAAGGATGCTGTAGGAAAAGCTCGTCCGCCAAAACAGACGGATTCAGCTGGAACAAAAAAACAGGCGGTCGCTCGAAATGAAGACGATATCTGTCCGACCTGCAAGGAAGGTCGTCTGAGGCAGAGAGGCTTCAAGGAAAACCCTGATAAGCGGTATTGGGGGTGTAGTAGGTATCCCGAATGCAAGCACTTCGAATGGGTTAAATAGACGGTTTGGGCGGTATAGAAGCACGTCCTTTTAATAAACTAAAGGTTATCTATCCATGTTCTATCATATTATCCCTAAATACTTTGCAGACACTACAGATCGCGAAATAAAACTGGCCACTCTTGAAATACCGGAATTGGGCTTGAAACTGAGTGATAAAGAACTTAAGACGATTAAGCCGTATCCCAATAAAAAGTACAGTATTGGTTGTCTGAGACACGGTTTTAAAGGCAGGAATTTTATCGGGCTTGTAGTTGAAACAGAACGTTTTGTATCAGATTTCACTAAAATCTGTACATGGACTGTATATCCTCAGCCTAGGGGAGAACCCGATATAGCATTCATAATGACACATACAACGAAATACAATTTGTTAGAAAATAATAACCTGCTTTTTAGCGAAGATAATCCTAGCAGATCAAACAGACGGCTTCAGGAAAATTATTGCGATACATCTGTCATGGAATTTTGTCATCCATACTTATTTACAGGCATAAATGTCCAAGATATGCATAATAAGTGCCATGATGATTTTTACGAAGTTAAGGGAGTCATTATTCATCGTGAACAACAGATCGAAACATACACGACTGATATTGTGGCCTACCGTGACAAATGCACAATGAGCAGTAAAAAGTTACCTCCTTTGGAAACCGCAATGAAACTCCATAACATATGAATGAAAATTTATATTTATCTTTACAGGTTTTAAATAAAAGATTGGTTTATCAGCAACTAGTGTTACTTAATTTTGCTAAGAATGAATTTTTTGGAGTTTAAATTGGATAGAAGAGAATTTTTGAAAAAGATTGTCGGTGTTGGTGCCCTATATACAACCGGTGCTGCCGGTTTGTTATTGCCTAAAGATGTAATAGCAGCAACCAGTATGGCTGATTTTTGGTCACGAGACCGTACAATCAATTGCAAACGGGCCGATACTGGCGAAAAACATGAAATCCGTTTTTTTCAGCAGCAAAATGGATATGATCTTGATGCCTACCGCAATGCCTGTTGGCTGATGCGTGATGCCAAAGATGGAAATGCCATGGTTCAAATTGATGTAGGACTTTTAAACCTCATGTATGCAATGCAAGAGTGGGCACGGCAATCAGGACGGCCAAATCCTGTCATTACGATCAATAGTGCATATAGAACGCCAAGACGAAATGCGACTATTGAGGGTGCTGCTAGAAACTCACTTCATATGCACGGTAAAGCAGTTGACTTTACTATGAGGGGGGTGAGCATTAGCGAGCTTGAGCAAATGGCTAAATACTACAATGTGGGCGGTATTGGTATCTATAATAGTTTTGTCCATTTGGATACCGGCAGGGTTCGGCATTGGCGCGGTTAAAGATTTTACGAAAAAATATTGACATACGAAATTATCAGGAATATATTGTAATTGTTTTTGTAGTTTGTGACTTTTCTTAAAAGTCTCGTCATTTAGCCGTTCATGAATGAGATTCGATTCGTCGAATTTACGGTACTTCTTTTTCAGCCAGCCTTTAAGGCTTCTAAGTCAGTTCGGCTACCGTGAAAGCCGCAACTTAACCCTTTGGGGATATACTGTCCCCTTTGGGATTGATATATCCCCTGTTTTTTTGGAGATATATCATGACTCAAACTAATCAAAACTACTTTAACCTGACTGCAGATGGTATCGGTTTTTTAAACCGGCCACGTGAAGTTCAAGGAAAGAGAAAATCTTCCAACTATTATGCTTGTACTATCCAAGCCTCCCGAGGCGATGATGGTGAAAAAACCCGTTTCGATCTTCGTGTCGTCGGAGGACAAGCAAAAGAGCTTTTTGCTCGCCTTTTGGAAGAATTTCCGCAATTGCTGTCTAAAAATTACCGTGAACGCCCGACTGTCGTGGTCGGTTTCCGTGCCGGTGATATTCAACCTTTAAAATTTGAAACTAATAATCGTGAGACGGGCGAAGTTTTAGAAACTTTAAGTATCGACGGTCGGTTGTTGAAATTCAAATTTATTAAAGTAGATGGCGATATGTGGTATCAATCATCCTCTCAAGATGAAACCCAAAATAATTCTGATGCTTCTTAGAAAGCTATTGAATATTTTGATTATTTAAGAATGGTAGGAAGCTTTCGAGCTTCCCCATTCTTAGTTTTCCAGCTCATTGCTTGGAAAATTAAGCCTCTGTCGAAACGGCGGTTTAATTTTCCAAGCAACTCCTGAATTATAGTGAAGTAAAGGGTAAGTCCCCTCAAAGACTTGGCTTTCAGCAATATTGTTTTTTTATCGATGCTCATATCTGTTGTGAGCATCAGTAAAAAAATACAGTTCTTTAACAATCCGAATTTTTTATTTTTGTTGCTTTTGAAGCAACTGTTTGTAAGCTGCCCTTTGGGCAGCTTACCTGAATGCCCCTCCCTACCCTAGGTCATTCAGGTAAGCTTCCCCGGTTGACAGACCGTTTCTTCTGTCCGCGTATAGCCGTATAACCAGTACGCGCAATTATTCGTAATTGTTACGGTTTTATTACTATCCAGACCATTATCTGATTACTTCGTCGGTGCGGACTAGGTAATCATTAGCTAGGGTAATCCCCATTTGAGCCTGCTTTGCAGGTTCTCTAAGACGTTCTGATATTTGCAGAACAGCTTAGAGAATCTGTATTTCAAGAGTTTTATACAGCTGACAGACTGTTTTTTCTGTCATTGCATAGCCGTTGATTGCAAGCCTGTTTCAGGTACGGTACAGCTGCTTTTTTCTGAAGCAGATTTCTTTTAACCCATCGGGGTACACTTCCCCGAATGGGCATGGTGTACCCTTTATTTTGGAGTATTACCATGAATCTAAATCTATCTTTTCACCGTTCAGGTGCCATCCTTCCCCCAAATTTACTACCGGAAAGAATACGTATTGGTGACATCCTCACCCACCGACATACTCATCAGAAAGTTGTCGTCTCATGCATACAAGAACATCATTTGTTACTTGTTGATGCGGATGGTCGTATTTCGAAAATACGAACCCAAAAGGCGGTCAATCGGTATTGTAGGAGCGTCAACGATGTTCATAGCCATAAAAACGCTTCCATAGCGTTGAATATGGCTATTCGGGCATTGGATAACGACAAACGTATTTTTACAAGATTGGGACTGCGTATGTCCCAAAAAGTATATTTGGATAAGATTTACAGTGCTATTAAGCACTAATTTGTTTTTTCCCAACCACGGGATATCTGCCCGTGGCCGGTATCCCTTTTCTTTTGGAGTGATACCATGTCTATCAATCTTTCCGGCACCTTGACGGTGCAAGTTATACAGGGTCGTCGAGGCCCTTTCAAAACGGCCAAATTGGCCACCTCTATTGGCACTTTCGATGTCAAAAATCCGGTTTTAAAACAGTTTGAGCCTGGTGAATACCAAGGAAACTTTATTATTGAACAGCTCAAAGTTAAGGCTTATGAGTGGGGTGGTGGTGCCACCTCTTACTTAGATGCAGCTCTTGACTGGCAACATCTGGCGGAATTTGCGCAGGAATTTTCTTCCGAGTCGGATTCTCCGCAAGATGATCCATCCGATCCGTTCGATCCGATTCCTGAAAACGGCATCCGGTTGCCTGAATACGCGGAAACTGCGGATCAGGTCGGCGAAATGATCGCCCAAAACTGGGAGCATATCAGTTTGGGTGAGTATATCCTTTCAGACCGTGACGAGCTGAACATAGCCCGTTCAATGATGAAGGAGGCAGGGTATTCCTATCGGCCTCAGTCGCAGACTTGGTGTCTGCAATAGGAGGTCGAAATGCTTTACCTGACTTCCCGCAATGATTTGATGGCCGATGCCTTCTTCATTTGGAACCGACAGTTGATGTTTGCTTCTCTGCACGGCCGCGATGCAGACATGTTGTCCTTCCAAGCTCAACTGCAAGTAAGTAATGAACGGCTTGGTTTTAGACAGCCGGAGGAGGTTTTAAGCTGTCCGCGCCTGACAACTGCCGAGTATTGCTTAAATCTGAGCAAATTCATGACGAAATATCAGACTCTTAATTATGGTTCGGTCACGCACATGTTTTTGTATTCGGATATTCTGATTCAACCTAACTTCGATAGTAAAACAGGTTGGGTTATGTTGGATGATGTTACCGCAGACTTGGACAAGGCAGCTTGGCAACTGGTGCAGCAACTCTCCGATATACCGTTATTGGAACATTGGCAGAATGCTGTTTTATCGGTACTTGAGGCTGACAAATCAATCATGCGGTTTACTCCTCGTATAGATGAAGAGTACGCAGCAGTTGGAGTTCAAGCGGTACGAGCCGCTATCCCGGAAGATTTTGATGTTCGTTTGACCGCTATGCTACAAAGCGGCCGCTTACATGCTTAATCTGAAGCCCCTAGCGCGTCCTATTATACCTGCCTTCGGGCAGGTATTTTCAGACGGCCTTCAAGTAAGGCCTTCTAAAAATACCTGTCTTTACAGGCTGACAGACCTTATCTGTCTTGTGTCCTGCCGTTAAACATGACACGCATCCTTTGGGATGTACGGCATTTTCTTTTACCAACCCCGTGGGGATATACGTCCCATGGGGAGGCATATCCCCAAAACTTAGGAGGATTTATGCCTACTCTATCTGAAAAACATGAGGTACTGTCCGGCTTGAACCGTCAGGATGCAGCTGCTATAGTAGCCTTAATCGATTTAAAAACGGAGGACGACATGGAAAAGGTTTTGAACAAACTGGATTTCATGACCAAGAACTTCGATGCCCGACTAGACGCTTTCGAAAAAAGTGTAGATGCCCGCATCAGCTCATTGGAAAAAATTGTTGATACTAAAATCAATGCAATTTATTGGTTTATCGGTATCATGACTACCATTGCCGTTGCTGCCGCGAAGTTCTTGTAACATTAAACCCGTTCCGTTGAACGGAGCTTTTTATCTGTAACCCTTCAATCCCACCATGTTCCGGCATCCGGTGGGATTTCTATATCTGTGTGTATTGTCCATAAGGTACTGTCCAGCTTGAACCGTCAGGATGCAGCTGCTATAGTAGCCTTAATCGATTTAAAAACGGAGGACGACATGGAAAAGGTTTTGGACAAACTGGATTTCATGAGCAAGAACTTCGATGCCCGACTAGACGCTTTCGAAAAAAGTTTAGATGCCCGCTTGAGCTCATTTGAAAAAAATCTAGATGCCCGTTTCAGCTCATTTGAAAAAAATTTAGATGCCCGTTTCAGCTCTATTGAGACTAAAATCAATGCACTTTATTGGTTTATCGGTATCTTGACTACCGTTGCCGTTGCTGCGGCGAAGTTCCTGTAACATTAAACCCGTTCCGCTAAACGGGGCTTTTTATCTGTAACCCTTTAATCCCACCATGTTCCGGCATCCGGTGGGATTTTTATATCTGATACTTCTATAACCCTGTGGGGATGCGTCTCCGACAGGGGATGTTTTCCCCTGTTTTTTTTTGGAGACTGTCATGCAAATTGTCTGCTACAACATTTACGAACAAACTGCTTATTCTCGCTCATGTGATTTTCGTGCAGAATTTCTTTTTGAAGACAATGAAACTCGTCGAGAAACTCGAGTTTTATTACCTGAAACTCGTTTTGGTCGCTATGCGTATCTTTTAGATAAATGGTTCTTAGAAGATGCCAGCGTGAGAACCAAACTAACCACGGAGCTCACACTACCAATTGCCTGGAAGGACTTGGATTATGATGAATTCCAACTTGCTGTAAGTCAAATGGCAACTGACTGGCTGGAACAACGTATTTGTGAATTGGAAAATGATTTTACAAAAGTCATTTATGATCCTGATACAGTGTTTCAACATCAAGATGTCCGCAACATACTGCTTGGATCGTGTAAATACGGTGGTGCTCGGATTCTGCAAAATATAGTGCGCTTGCTCTATAAGCGCAAACCTGTTGAGCTGCGCATGGTAATACAACTGGATCGGAAGCATTTTCAGATTTTTCAAGCCATACTTGCGCATTGTCGTAAACACCGTGAAAGTGAAAAACTTCGCGAGATAGTGGACGAAATGAACAAAGTCGAATCAGAAAAGGCATCAGCTTATAAAGCTGCCGAATCATCTGACGATGATGTACCTTATTGAGTTTGAAAAATGAGGAATCCGATATTTATTGATCTTCGGTACGATGTACCTTTTATTTTACCTGCTTTCGAGCAGGTATTTTCAGACGGCTTTCAAGTAAGGCCGTCTGAAAATACCTGTCTTTACAGGCTGACAGACCTTATCTGTCTTGTGTCCTGCCGTTAAACATGACACGCATCCTTCGGGATGTACGGCTTTTTCTTTTATCAACCCTATGGGGATACATCTCCAATAGGGGATATTCCCCTATTTTTGGAGATTGTTATGAAGTTTGATACAAACAATGCTTGTACAGATGCTATTTATAGGCCTGAAAATGTATTTCAACAGCAAGATGTACGCGAAATTTTGCTTGGCCAGTACAGTTATGGTGGTTCCCTGTTATTGCGAAATATAGTTAGATCGCTCTATAAGGGGGTACCAGTTGAGTTATACCAAGTTTCTCAGCTTGATCAAAAACATTTTGCAATTTTTGAAGCAATACTTGCTCATTACCGTAGATATGGTGAAAGCGAGCAATTGCGACAAATAGTGTGTGAGATGAACCGGAAAGCCGACTGAAAAGGAGATGACTATGACTATCATGAAACCTGAGCAAGAAGACTTGTATCTCCGTTACTCTAGGAGTATGTGATGTTTTCTACAAAATACCCTTTCATATCTTGTTTTGTACGGTAATCAGCCGTACAATCTAGAAATAATTTAGGAGTATGTTCATGACTGCCACATATGCAGATTGCCGTTTTGAAGCAAGAATCACTTCAGATACCCGTGCTTTACTTAAACACGCTGCGGAACTTCAAGGACGCAGTATGTCCGAATTTGTCATCAGTGCTGCCCGCGAGGCTGCCCAAAAAGCAGTTGCCGATGCGGAGATTCTGATGCTGTCCGAACGTGACCAACTTCAGTTTGCCCAGGCCCTGCTCAATCCGTCCAAACCGAATGGGGCATTGAGCAGAGCATTGGAAAAACATGACGAACTGTTCGGGAGATAAAATGCCGTTACCGGACTTCCGAATCCGCCTTCTTGATGCTGCTGATGACCGTAATACATTTAAGTGCCCTTCCGAACCTTTAAACCGCTATCTGCAAAAACAGGTTTCGCAAGACGTAAAACGGAAAGTCGCTACTTGTTTTGTCGCGGTTACATCTGATGGTCAAATTCTTGGCTACTATACATTGGCTGCAACAGGAGTTGCCCTAAGTAATATACCCGCCGGTTTTCGTAAGAAGCTACCCAGATACCCTACGGTTCCTGCAGTGCTGATGGGCCGTTTGGCGGTAGATGGAAAATATGGCGGGTTTGGACTGGGTTCTTTACTTTTGGCTGATGCACTCAAACGTATCAGTAAAGCAGAAATCGCCGCGTATGCGTTGATTGTGGAGGCAAAAGACGAAGCTGCCATCGGCTTTTACAGGCATTTCGGCTTTACTTCTTTCGAAGATGCCACCAAGCATCTATTTTTTCCTTTAGCGAATCTTCGCTAATCCCTTTTTCCGCACCATACGGTAGCGGTTTCTAACCCTGACGGGGCAATCCCCCGTCGCCGGGGTTTTGCTCCGTCCTTTTTTAGGAGCATACGATGTATAACCCCGTTTCAAAAATAGACGAACTCTTCTCGGATTTTGCAGAGCTGGATCAAACTGTGACCGAGATGCAGGAACGTCAGAATCAAATAACCACTGATTTCAACTTTATTATCCGTCAAGTGGCTGAGACTGCCCAAAAAAGTACGGAAGCTGCCGTATTGCCGGAGGAATCTCCGGAAACTGAACTGCTGGATTCCGACATACCCCTGACACAGTTTCTTGCCGAGTTTGGGGATAGTCTCTTTAACGCAGTAACTGAGCAAAACCAACCGGTCTATCAGGGACAAACTTATCCTCTCCTTGAAAAAGTGCTGGATAACCTGGAACGTCCTTTGTTTGCGGCGCAGCGCGAAGTTGTGCGCGCCGTATTACAGCAATTGGTGGTAGAGGACAAACCCGCAGCCATTATTAATGCCGAAATGGGCACAGGTAAGACCATGATGTCGATTGCAGCAGCCGCTGCCGCGCATCAAGCAGGTTTGCACCGTACCTTGGTATTGAGTCCTCCTCATTTGGTGTACAAGTGGAGACGAGAAATCCTCAAAACGGTACCCAATGCCCGCGTATGGATTCTTAACGGAGCCGATACATTGGCAAAACTGTTGCAAATCCGTGCCCTTGACCGCAAACCCGAAGTTCCGGAGTTTTTTGTGATGGGGCGTGTTCGGATGCGCATGGACTACCATTGGAGACCTTCGTATGCCGTTCGTCGCCGATGGATACCTTCTGAAGGTGCTTCTGAGGGTTTTGCCGTTTCCGAGTATTACTGTCCTAAATGTGGCTGTGAAATCTTGGATGAGGAAAACAATCCTTATAACACTGAAGGTGGGGTGAAAAATGCCCTGGCTAAAAACCGCCGTTTTTGCAAAGGCAATCATCATGGCAAACCGTGTAAGGAACCACTCTGGACCTTGTGCCGCAAGGAACAGAGTGAAGATGGGGTTGTGAGCACAGTGTACGATCGTGTACTTAAAACCATGACCACCCTACCCGGCATCGGTCCTAAAACCGCAGCAAAAATTATCGGGATGTATGGTGAGCAGTATCTGGCTGAAATCTTGGAAAACAACATTCAGGCGTTTTCCAATTTGATGGATGAAAACGGAGAATTTTTATTCGACGACCGTCAGGCGGCGCGTATCGACCGAGACTTAGGCAAAGCAGAATTTAGCCTGGGCCGAGGCGGGTATCAGCCGACCGAGTTCATCAAACGCTATTTACCGAAGAACTTTTTCGGGTTGTTGGTAGTAGATGAAGGTCATGAGTACAAGAACTATGGTACGGCTCAAGGTCAAGCCATGGGCGTTTTGGCACGTTGCTGTAATAAGATCCTGTGCTTAACCGGTACGCTGATGGGTGGCTATGCGGAAGACCTGTTCTTTCTATTGTGGCGACTTTGGCCGCAAATGATGATTGAAGACGGTTTCAGTTACAACAAAGGGAACACCTTGGGTTCGGCAAGCATGGCGTTTATGCGTAAGCATGGCGTGTTGAAGGATATTGTCCGACATTTTGGAACTGAATACAGCAATGGCGCATTCAGTAGCTCAAAAGCGGAGCGTAACAGCGTTCGCACCGCCAAGGCACCGGGATTTTCCCCTTTGGGCATCATGCGTTATGTTTTGCCTATTACCGTATTTCTTAAGCTGCGTGATTTGGGCGAAGGCGTTTTACCTGGCTATAAAGAAGTTTTCCGGCCGGTTGAAATGACTGAAGATCAACAGGCGGTCTATAAAAATATGGAGAGTGTTTTGAGGCAGCATTTGAAGGTGGCATTAAGGAATCGTGACAATACCCTTACCGGCGTTGTTATGAGTGCCTTGCTGTCATGGCCGGATTGTTGTTACAAACCTCAAGATGTTTACTGGCGCAGACAAAACAAGATTCTTTTCCATACCGAACCCCAGTTCGATGAAGAAGAAATCTCACCGAAAGAAGCTGACATGCTGGAAGTCGTTAAAGACAGTCTGGCTAAAGGACGTAAATGTCTGGTCTATACTGTTTATACCGATACCCGTGATACGACAGGCCGTCTGAAAGAGATTTTCAAACGGCACGGTATTAAGGCGGCGGTAATGAAAGCGACGGTCAAAGCCGATCAACGTGAAGACTGGGTTGAAGACCAATTGGCTTCAGGCGTACAGGTTGTTATCTGTAATCCGGAGCTGGTCAAAACCGGTTTGGACTTGTTGGCATTTCCAACCATCTACTTTTTGCAAACAGGATATAACGTTTATACCCTGATGCAGGCTGCCCGCCGTTCTTGGCGTATTGGTCAGAAGGAAGATGTGGAAGTGTATTTCGCCGGTTACAGCGATACAGCGCAGCAAATTTGCCTTGAACTGATGGGGCAAAAAGTTGCCGTTACTCAGTCAACCTCCGGTGATATGCCCGATTCGGGTTTGGACATTCTGAACCAGGCTGAAGATTCAGTTGAAGTTCAGTTGGCCAAACGCTTGGTTGACCGACAAGATTGATGCAATTTTTGCATCTAACCCACGTTTAGTGGGTTTTTTCAGACGACCTCGTGTTGAGGTCATCTGAAAAAGCCCGTAAGGTGGAATTTCACAGGCTGGCAGACCTTATCTGCCCGCGCACTGCCGTTACCCATTGCGCACGTCCTTCGGGACGGACGGCTCTTTTTCAACTTTCTTTAACCCTATGGGGATATACCGTATCCCCACAGGGCATCGGTATATCTCCCTTTTTCATGGAGATACCGATGTGAAATTTTTTATATTCATCAAACCCGACCTTCCTTTTCACAAGGAAAGCATTGAATCTTGGATCAAATTGCTGGAAGATATAGGTAAAACAGCCTTGTTGGCAATGCTGCCGTTGTTATGGCTCAATTCATACTCTTTGACCGAACGTGCTTCCGGCGTAGTCGTATTGGCTTTGGTTGCCTACTTTGTACAAGTATATGCTGACAAACTACGGAAATACCGTGATTCATTAAACAGAAAGGATACGTCATGCTGATAGGCGGTCTGCTATTTATTCTCTTCCTGGTGCTTGCTTTCGGCTATTGGATTACCAAGCAGCTTGAAACTTCGCGTATGTCGGAAGAACACAAAAACCGTTAACGCGGTTCATTCTATGTAGCTCAAGTATTTATCTTTTACTTGGATAAATTTGAATCAAAGATTGTCAAACAGGAACCCAAGGAAAGGGAAAAACCATGATCATGACCTACAGCTTACTATTTTTGATTGCCGTGATGTTGTTTGGCATATTTAAACTAGTAAAGTTTGGTGAGTCTCAGCAAGACACTAATACACATGACCGGTCAAGTTAATTGGTATTCCCATCTTTTAAATGCTTTGTTGCTATTTAATACCAAAGCATTTTAAATAGAACGCTGATACGTTCCTTTTTAGATAAATCCGGCTTGAAGCCGCCAATCCCGCTGTTCCGTACGTCTGTACGGCAGTGGGATTTTTCTTGGAAGTCATGCGGTTACGATTTTTTTAATCGTATGCGTGTATTTTTAACCATTTGTAGGAGGAAAACCTATTTTTGTATCGGAGAAGAAATGAGATATAGCAAAAACAAAGATTATCAAATTTTTATACGTCAACTGGTATCGGGGGGAGAATGGATGTTCCTCCCCAAAAACGGTCGTAAGCACGGCGCATTGAAGCACCTACTGACCGATCGAAAAATTCCGATACCCGGCTCGCCGGGACAGGATCCGCGTGGATTGCTGAATTTTAAAACAATGGTACGTCATATAGAACGTGGCAGTACCTTAGATTGAACTTTGATTTAACCCTGCGGGGACTGTCCCGCACGGGCATGTCTCCGTTTTTTATTTGAATGGAGACCAATATGGAAACTCAAAACCATCTGATGCACCCCCGTGTCGCGCATAACCACCGTGACAACGGATACTTCCCCACCGACCAGGCCACATTGTCGCGTATAGCCGCTTGCCTTGATATTCCGGCATCTGCCGGAGGTTTGTTACGCATATTTGATCCTTGCTGTGGAACAGGAGAAGCCCTGGCTTCTTTAGCTTCTACTTTGCAATCGGAAAAAATAAGTTGTCATACTTACGGGATTGAACTGGAGAAAAACCGTGCTCAAGAGGCAATGAGTCGACTGACCAGTGTCATCAAATCCGATGTAGAAAACTGCACCATGCAGGGTTCAGCAGTCGGCCTCCTGTTTCTGAATCCCCCTTACGGCTTTGCCGCCAAAGACAATCTGTCTAATCAAAGAACCAAACGGCTTGAAGAACTTTTCTTCGCGCGTACCTTCGGTACTTTGCAGCCCGGCGGAGTGTTGGTAATGATTGTTCCGGAAGCCGCCCTGACAGAGCATCTAACCGGCGAAATCGCTACCCACTGTACGGATGTCCGTATGATAAGGGCTGCGGTGGATACCTACAAACAGTTGGTTATATTCGGCATCCGACCGAAGAACAAAGCCTCTATCAGCAAAAAACAGGCAGATGCCCAACAAAGGCTCCTGCTTGATTTTGAAAATGCCCCTGAGACTATGCCGACCGGTATGCCTGCATACTGTGTGCCTATTGCACCCAATAAAGTCTTTCGCCCCAGAAGCTTTAAATTGGAGCAGGATATATTGGAACGTGAACTGGGACAGCAGCAATCCCGCACTTTATGGCCATCATTTTCGCAACATTTCGGCACCAGTGCCGTTATAGCCGAAAAACGCCGGCCTTTATGTGCTCTGGGTCAGTGGCATGCTGCTTTAGCATTAGCTGCAGGGCAAGTTAATGGCGTTGTCACCTCAACCAATGGCCGAAAGCTGCTGGTTAAAGGTTCAACCCATAAAACCAAAGTAGAAACCAAATCGGAAGAGTACGACAAGAACGACAGGCTTGTGGTCACGATAACCTCAACTGACCGGTTTTCTCCAAGCATACGCGCAATTGATTTGACCGAAGGATCGTCGGATTTTGGACGAGTCCTGACAATCAAATAGATTGGCCTATTCAACCTATTCAATTTTTAAACCCTGCCGGGTACTTCCCGCAGGGGTGTATCCGGCTTTTTTAAGGATACACCTAATGGAACAACTTGATTTGGCAGCTCTGGCCGCATGTGATACCCCCTCTCTGTTTGACCTAGGCCGAGTGTGTATGACGGCAACTGTAGATTACTGGGCAAAAGAGCACCTGCCTGCACAACTGTATGAGAACAGTCTTTATGCCCAAATATTGCTTGAGGCCCACCGCCATGGCATATGGGGTGATATTCCTCCTGAGGATGCCAAGCTGAATCAGCTGGCACTCAAGCCAGGTGAAGAAGGCAGAATAATGTCTTCTTACAAGATTGGGGACCAAAAAATTTGGGTTATTACAGAATGGGACAGAAGTCTTACCACACTCCTGTTCCCAGAAGATTACTGACCTTGTAATCTTTTTATATATCTCACCTGCCTTCGGGCAGGTATTTTCAGACGACTTTAGTAAGGCCGTCTGAAAATACCTGTCTTTACAGGCTGACAGACCTTATCTGTCTTGTGTCCTGCCGTTAAACATAACACACATCCTTCGGGATGTACGGCATTTTCTTTTATCAACCCCGAGGGGCTGACCGCCCTTCTGGACGGTAGTCCCGTTTTTTTTTTGGAGTATTTCTTATGCAAACCTACATCATTACCATGGATATGGAAGACGAACTGTCTGAAGCAGCTGCGAGTGCTTTGAACGGATGTTTTTTTACCTGTCCACAAAATTATCAGGCAATTTTGGATCAGGTAACGGATTATCTGTCCGATAAAAGCTTTCCACCCGGTATTGCCAAAGATGTATTTGAAGTGGTCGAGTATTTCGCGCAAAACTTCCATTCGGAAAATTGGCCGTCCAAAGACCTTAACTTGTTCGCGGCGGCTGTATCGGTCGAGCATTCCGTTGAGGATCAAGGCTGCGCCGATCTGCTTCACCTGTTGAGAAACAAGGATGATGTGGAAGCGTCTTTCGAAGATTATGTCGAAGACCTGACCGGTAAAGACCTGCAGTGGGTTTATGGGCGCAATCTCGATGCAGTCAACCTTTGGCTGGCTGAAAGCAGGACCGACCTCTTTGACCTACTCGAAACACAGGAGAATCTTGCTGAAGTTGTAACCGTTTTGTGGGCCAAAGCTGTATTAGGAAAGTATTTCGACAAATATGTCCGTAATAACCCAAGCAGTTCACAACTGGAAGCTGACGAAGCCGTATCAGCATAAACCTAATTTTCAACCCCACGGGGATATGTTCCCCGACAGGCGCATATCCCCTTTTTCTAAAGGAAATATCGTGTCTGTTTCAAAATATTTCATGCTTCGCCCGTCCGCTTTGGACTGGGACTTCATCGAAAAACACTATCCCAATTACTACCGCAGCAACGCCATCCTCAAATCGGACGATATGAGTTACTGTCTTGGGGATATGGGGGATGTTCCCCGCGATACAGTAATTACAGAGGAAAGTTATAAGGCATTTGAAGAATATGCCGAAGACCTTGCCTATCGTGTCGAAAACGGCTTTGCCGACTTTATCGGCAGCGGTATGACGTTTGGCCAGGCAGCCGATTATTTTGACGATTGGCTGTATGCCGTCGCCGTTCTCGAAGGAGAAGGCTGTATTCAGGTCAGCGAAGCGGTGCGCCTTTGGGCTGAAAAAGTCTTCAACACACTTGCAGAAATGCGCAGGCAGTGGTACGCAGGCAGACTGTCGTCTGATCCCAAGCCGTCTGATGCTGAACGTCTGTTGATTGAAGTGGCAAACTATATTGCCCTGAAATACGATTTGGTCTTTGGCGAAAACGGCGAATCGGTTTTGGATGTTTCTGAAAACATCCTTCAGGCCCATTTGTATCGTGAAGCAGATCCCGGCTTTTCCTTTTTCCTCAAACCCGATCAGTTTGGCCTGTCTGTATTCGGCTCAAGCAGGTATTTTCCGTTGCAGCGTATTGTGATCAGCAACGAGATGCCCATCGCAGCCGCACAGACACTGATTGACATCCTGATTTCCGGAAGTGCACCGAATACGGTGGTTTCCGGTTGAAATCGTAACTTCTACCTGCCTTTTGGCAGGTATTTTTAGAAGACTTTACTTGAAGGCCGTCTAAAAATACCTGTCTTTACAGGCTGACAGACCTTATCTGTCTTGTGTCCTGCCGTTAAACATGACACGCATCCTTCGGGGTGTACGGCATTTTCTTTTATCAACCCCGTGGGGAACACAATCCCTACGGACTGTGTTCTCCGTTTTCTTTTTAAGGAGCAACACAATGCAAAACTTTATTGTATGGATGAATCCCGATCGGGAAGAATCGGCAGCTGCGGCAGCTAAATTGAACGGTGCGGTTTTGACTGCCCACACGGATGGTGTCATGGCCGCTATTAGACGTGAACTGAAAAGATTTGGATTAGGGGCTGATTTGGCCGTCTTTGCCCAAACCTGTGAAGAGTTTGCCAAACAAGCTAATGCGGACATGATTTGTATCAGCAGAAGCACCGGCGATGCCGTGGCAGCCGTCACTTACCTCGAAGACGGTTACGCCGGTGAAGGCGTATCCGCCGTTGCCGACCTGCGCTTTCTGATGTCAGTTTTCAGGTACTGTTTCAATAAGCCTGAAAAAGCTATCGTACTTCGGGATGCTTTGAACTATCTGTCCGATGCAGATATTACCTGGCTGTTCAGCCGCCACAGCAATGCCATCATCGAGTGGCAGTCGGATAAAGGACTTGGGCTGTACGAATTCGGTTTCAGTCTATCCGATGTTCTGACTGATGGCAGGCGGCATGTGCTGCGCGAAGTCGTCACCGGCTGGCTGAACAGCGAAATCCTGCCCGTGCTGTGTGCAGAGCCGGCATAACTGCCATACTTCTTTTCCAACCGGGCGTAAGCCCTTAACCTGCGGGTTTCTGCCCGCAGGGGCAATACCCGCCCGGAGACGATTATGTCCACTAAAGTTGACAACACCCTTCTTATTGAAGGTTCCAAAGAGTCGGTTGCCGAAGCGGCGAAACTGATTTTATTTCGCTCCCACGCTTATCCCGAGCATTGGGCTTTTGATTTCGATCGGATTGTACCTTTACCCGAAAATATCACGTCTGACCTTACCAAACAGAGAATCGAGGCATGGGGCAGCAGTTTTTCCCCGTGTCCCACCGAAACCTTTGTTACACAAAGAGAGGGTTTTATTGAAATCTGTTTTTTGACCGGATGGGCACCGCCTTATTTCATTTATCGCAAACTTGCACAAATCTTCGCAAGCTTGGATGTATGTTTTACAGCGAAATACATCGACCAGTACGGAAATTTCGCCGGCCGCTACGAATACCGTAACAGCGTGCTTTACCACTGTCTTTGTGAGATGGCCGACATCCGTAAATTCGGTATCGCTGAATTCGATATTTGGTACGAAGGCTTGTCCGATAGACTTGAAAGCGACGGGTATTTGGTAGAAGATTAGACTATGTTACACGGTTGGCAGTCCGTCAAACTGCCCGCATACTGCCGTTAACCAAATGCACATCCGTTTCGGATGTACGGCTCTTTTATCAACCCTGAAGGGGATGTATTCCCCGTCAGGCGAACATCTCCTTTTTTTATGGAGATGTATATGCCTGATAATATGAAATCGAAAACCAAATTGCCTGCTGAGGTACTGGTTTCATGGGCTGCCATACTGGACGATATTGCCAAAGCGGCAATTATCGGCATTGGAGTGGTCGTCTGGAGTAACGGATATGGAAATGAGATGAAGAATCTTGCGATTGTCGGTCTAACAATCTTGGCTGTCGCTTTGCTTTATAGCTCATGCCTTATCCGTCTTTATTTATCAAAACAGGAGGACAAGTAATGGATTACCTCGTTGGAACTTGGGTGATGGCGGGAGTGGCAGTCGTCATTGCTATCGTACTTACAATTACACTTAAAGTACCCAAGAAATAACCGTGCTTAGGCACTATTTTATCAAACCGGCGGAACATTCGTTCCGCTTCCCAAAGGCAAAGTAACCGTTTCGGTTTCTTTGCCTTTTATCTAAAGCACCTGTCGTCTGAAATGTGCGCCGGTTTCCGGTGGCGACTTTTTTATCAACTCGGGCGCAAGCCCATCAACCTGCGGGTTTCCTTATCCGCAGGGATAGGGATTCCTGCTCAGGAGACTACTATGCCCAACTGGTGCAGCAACAGCCTTCATTTTCAAGGCAATCCTCAACGTATCGCCGAAGTGGCGGAGCAAATTCTGATCAAAACCGACAAGGGGTATCAATTCAGCTTTCAGCATATTGTACCCATGCCGGAGGAGCTGAATCTTACTAAAGGGTCTGATAGTTACATGCAGCAGACCTGGCTTCAAATTGCTCAACAACCTGAAAAGAAGTTGACCAATTTGGAACAGGAAATGCTTGAACAGCGCGATGAACCCTTTTGGCCCGTTCAATATAGATTGCCGGATGAACTTTTCTCCGAATTAAAGCAATATTTTTCGGAAAAATTTGATTGGGACAATCTGACTGTTGGTGAAGTATTTCTCCATTTTGAAGCTAACTCTGAAGTCGCATCTCGTTTTCGTTACGATGAACCATTTGCCAAGCGTATTGCGGAAAACATCCGCCAATACGGTCATCCGGATTGGTATGACTGGCGGTTGGCTAACTGGGGCTGCAAATGGGACGTAGATCCCGACTGCACTTTTGTGACAGTTAAGGAAAGCGGCATCTGGATCAGCTGTGACACTGCCTGGTGTCCTCCGGAAGGGATTTATAGAGAACTCGCCAAACGTTTTCCTGACGTGGAATTTGAAGCCAAATACCTTGAGGAAGGAATGTGGTTTGCGGGATCTTATGAAGGTCATGAAGGCGTGTTGTTCGATTATCCTTGCGAAGAAGATGAAGTGCGAGCCTTCGCGATTGAGCATTTCGGTTATGAGTACGACGAGGATGAAGATTCCGAGTAGTTATCATAACTTGTAAATTTTGAATAAACCTACCCTTTCGGGAGCAACCCGAAAGGGTTGTCTCCCACTTTGGAGACTAGCATGTGTAATATTAAAACCGAAAGCAATGTTATTCCTGAAAAACCAAAATTCACTCTTTCTAAAGAAGATGGAGTGCAAAAGTTGCAGATTGTTTTCCCAGAGGAAAGCGAGGAGCTTCTTGAAATCCATCAGTCTGACGAATACGACTATTCAGTTCCTGATTTGTCAGTCGGTGTGGATGTTGAGTCACTCTATAACGCCGTCAAGATTCTTGCTGAAAACCCTAACAAGCTTCATCACCTTGCAATACATTGTTATGCGGGTTCTGAAGGATTCGAAGGCAAGTTGAGATATGAAAGATTGGTTTTAACGCCCTATTCGTCGTTTATGACTTTTTACTTGGAGTTTTTCAATGATTGGACAGGCACTCTCTACGAGATGGATTTGACAGGACAATTCAATGAATTTATTGGAGACACGTTTCCTGTTACAGAACCTTTGTCAAAACTGAAAAAACTGCTTGATCAAGATGATTGATTTAAAACCAACGGCTGCTTAGGCAGCCGTTTTTTTTTATCTCTTGCATAGTATAAACTATGTTAAACGGCAATTCTTGAGTTTATCAAGGATATAAACTTTTTGAAACACTTACTAATATTGTAGATTTTGAGCGGTGTTTGGCTTGGGTATGGATGGAAAACGACTAAATAGGGAAAAATAATGCTTTTGCTTCGGCGTGAATATATTGATCGGTTGTTTGATATGTTGATAACAAATCACAGGTTTGAAACCCCATTCCAAATAACAGAATACGATGGTGGGATGAATTTTTTGGGGACCCTTGGTGAAGTTCCGGTGCATGAACTCAAAAACCGATCGGCAACATTGTGCTTTGAATGGATGGGAGAAATCTCTGAACCACGGGATACCTATGATATTGCTGGAATGAAACCAAACATTCTTTATGATTTCAACGGTTCAGGACAGCACTTTGACAACCCCGATCCGCGTTACCTACTCCCGGTAGGTTCTACCGGCTTGATTCTCAAACATGTCGTTATTGATAATGAGGATGAACTACTGCGAATTTGGTGCCTCAGACGTAATATTTACCATAGCAAATACAGACTGTTGAAAAACATTCCTATACTCAGGGATGTTTTGTTACACAGGGCATGGCAGGAAATTTACCATATTAATGAAGAATGTCGCAAAAACACATTTGTAATTTCGATCTGCCACCACCCGCGTGAAATATAAACATATAGTAAGGCAGATTATTATTTTTAAATACTCGATTCTTGAAAAAAAATCCTGTCATACCAATATACATGACGTATCTATAATCTTTACTCAAGGAGCCTAAATATGCCGTTAAAACCTGGACCAAAACCGATTGCACAATCAACAGGCAAACCCGATCAGCGACGCCGTGATAATAAAAGCACGCCTGGAAATACTACGTCTTTAAAACCAAGCAAGTCATCCGGCAAACCTTGAGCCTGAACCTCCCACGCCCTCAGTTTATACAGAGGGCTTTTCTGCATTATTGTGTCATTTATTTGTAACTTTGACATCATATTTTGTTTAATATTTGAAGAGTAAAAAAAGGTCGTCTGAAGTTCAGATGACCTTTTTTCTATGGAATATTATCCACAGATTTCGTGGATGTTTTGGGGAAATCATATCCTTAGACTACGAGCAAATCCGCGAACTGCGTGGTATAGCACAGGCTCAACCTATCTCTGTTCATTTTCCAGTCATCCGCAAGCAGTTCGGAGGCAAGTTTTAGACGGCCTCTACCGTACCGGCGATTGATTTTGTCCCACGCCTCCATAACTGGATTGACGGCTTCCGGCTGCCATAGGTCTGTTTGTACATGTCTGGCTGGTTTCAGCCCATGCAATTCAATCCCGCATTTTTTATAGAGGTAACTACTTCGGTAAACGGTCACCAACAGATTTTGCGCCTCCCGGTTAAGGATGATGGTATCGGCTGTCGGCACGGCCAAATTACGGCTCAGGCTTTTATGGTATTGAGGGGCTTCTTCCCGGAAAAAATCCGTGTGTAGGAAAACGGTAACGGCAGAAGCCGCCAGTCCGTCACGACGCAAGGCTTCCGCCCCCGAGCTGATGTGATGTGTAATCGCCGCCTGCAACGCCTCCGGCGTTTCGATACACATTCCAAAACTGCGGCTGCGGACAAGATTCTGCCTTGTTTGTGGTTCGGGGTGCAAACCATCACAGGCAATACCCTGCATTTCGCGCTGCGTCCGTTCGACTGTCACGCCGTATCGCCGGCGTAGGGTAACAGTATCTGCACGAACGAAGTCTAATGCGGTATAAATTCCTTGTGCTGCCAGTTTGGTCGCCGTTCGTCCTCCGATTCCCCAAATCTCATCAACACCCTGGCTACGTAAGGCACGGAGGCGGACAGACTCATTCCAATCTGACCAAACCACCACTCCTCCAAAGTGATCGGGGTAACGTTTGGCAAGATGGTTGCAAAACTTGGCCAGGGTCTTCGTCGGTGCGATGCCGACGCAGGTCGGTATGCCTACCCACTGCAATACGCGCTGTCTGATTTGACCGCCGAGTTCGGCGAGGTTTTCGATACCGGCCATACTGGCGAAACATTCGTCTATCGAATAGACTTCAACCGCCGGTACACAACCGGCGATGGTTTCTATCATTCTACGGGACAAGTCGGCATAGAGTTCGTAGTTACTGGAAAAGGCTTTCAGACGGCCTTGTGTTACTAAATGCCTTACTTTGAAATACGGTTCGCCCATCTTGATGCCGAGTGCCTTTGCTTCGGCAGAGCGGGCAACCACGCAACCGTCGTTGTTTGACAGGACGACGACAGGGACGTTCTTCAAGTCCGGCCGGAATACCCGCTCACAAGAACAGTAAAAGCTGTTGCCGTCTATCAGGGCATACATGTCAGCCACCCTGACGCACGTCTTTGATGACGAAAGTGACGACCCCTACAACCGACCATGTATCTTCATCGGTCGGTACAAAATCAGGGTACTCTCCGGAGGCATTTTCAGAGTGCAGCTCAGGCTTGCGACCCGGAGCTTTGTACAGTCGTTTGATCGTAAACTCATTGCCAACATCGGCCATAACAATATCGCCGTGCTTCGGCGTTTTGGATCGGTCGATGATCATAATATCGTCTTTACCGATACCCGCGTCGAGCATGGAATAGCCACCGGAACGTGCGGCGAAAGTGGCAGACGGATTTGTAATAAGGTATTCGTTAAAATCGAGATAGTCAGCAACATACGGCTCCGCCGGAGAGGGAAATCCGGCTGGGATTTTCTCGAGAGCATATGGGACTTTTAGTGTTGTCCGATTGATGGGTATAAGGCTGCCTTGAGGCATAGCTGTAAAAGCAATCATGGCATCCACTGTTGGTATCAGCGATACCGGAATACGTTTGACTGCCGTGGCCTCACCTGTTTTGCTTTTGCGGCCGGCCCCTTCCCTGCGGCCGCCGCGTTTCTTCGAAGCTTCTTCCATAATGGGATATTTTGATTACGTAACGAAATCATTTTATCAGAAAGTATTTATGGGCAGTCAATACTGAAATAAAATTTGATGAGGCATTTATTTTTCCTTTCGAAAAGCCGCCATATTCAAAGGCGGCTTGTCAGTTATTCTTCGTCTATCTCTACTTCTTCAGCCTCAATAACCAAGTTAGAAGCAATACATTCGTCAATTTTTTCCATTATCTGTGTGTTCCATTTCATGAATCCCCCATATTCCATTCTTAAGTGATTGTATTAGTGCTTCATCAGAATTTTTGGGTAGATTTACGACTAATTTCATACCTAGCTTTCTACCAGTCTTAAATATATCTGCAATAATTAGTTTTTCATCATAAGACAACTGATAATATTTCTTTCCAATTAAGGCAACAACATTATTTAGATTTGCTTTAGCCGTTATTTTCCTACTCCAAATTCCTGAATCGCTTTCAAATAGTCATGTTTGAGCATAATTTAAGACTACGTTGACGGTTTGGAAGGTGGCGGGGGCTAAGAGTTGGTTGCTATAAAAAAGAGTAGAATACCGTCGATTATGCAAAGCGCAATCGCTAGAGATACCCAAGCTTTACGTCTAGGAAGACCATAATCATCAAAAAATAGATTTAACAAAATTCCTTCGATATTATTCATCGCATGCCTTTTCTTCATTTTTGCTTTTATTCCATTTCTCAGCTAAACACACTCGGTCTGCGTCAATATAACGAATGCAATCTCCCTGAGTCGAAACGTACCTACGTCCATATACGCGGATTTTTAATCGCGCGTTGGGCATTTTTTTTAAAATATCACAATACATTAAATAATATATTTTAGACTTACTATTTAATGAATGTGTGCATTCGAGCAAATACTCTCCTCCCCAGTTAATAGGTTGTTCTGGATGGATTCTTCTTTTCAAATAAAGAATTTTCATATAGCCCCTTAATTTTCTGTTTTACAAAAAAATATGTGGCATTTAGCCAAAAAAGAAATGGAATGCCATTCCGTTGGTTAGGTATTCTATAAAAGCAATAATTAGAATTGTGCTAATAATAAAGGCTAAGTAAATAAATTTTTGGCTCATTTGGATTCTCCATAAAACATATTTCAGTCGTAATAAGTAAAAATAGATTTGCTTTTTGATAGTTCATTCTTTATAAAAAACATAAATAATATAATGTTGTTGAGTCATTAACTCGTCAAACATTATTCATATCCTTTCAAACGCGCCACGGTTTGCCAAATCGTCGGCGCGTTCGTTCTTTACTCCTGTTCCCATCCGCCCAAATAGGAAACCAGCTCTTCCAACATGGTGCTGACGGATTCCGCCATCAGGATTTGCGAGGCGAAGGCAAGGCCGGCGGCATCGTCGCCGTTGCTTTCGGCTTCTTCCTGCAATACGTCGAGGTATTGGATGCGCTTGAGTGTGAAGTCTTGAGTGAGGATAAAGGCGATTTGTTCGCGCCAAACCAAACCGAGCTGGGTTACGGTTTTACCGTTTTTGACGTGTTGAACCACCTCATCAGCGGTTAAATCTTGTTTGGATACTTTGACGACGGGAACAATATCGCCCATACCTTTGAGTTCGCAATCGCTGTCTAATTCAAAACCGCCTTCGCAATGTCCTTGCAACAACCAGCCGGTCATCAGGGAAGAGAGAGATTGCTTGGTATTCGGCAGTGAGGCTTCCAAACCGCCCAAAGCTTCGCGCAGCTTGGTCAGGATATTTTCCGCTTTGGCGGAAGCCGCGTTGTTGACGAGCAGGTAGCCGTGGCGAGTGTTAAACACCGCTTCTGTACGGCTGCTGCGGGTAAACGCTCGGGGCAGCAGGTCGTCTATAATTTGCTCTTTAAGCTCTTGTTTTTCCCTGCGCCCGACATTGCGTGCCTCATTGTTTTGAATTTCGGCGATTTTTTCATCCAAAATATCGCTGATAACGCCGGCAGGTAGGACTTTTTCCTCTTTTTTCAGGGCGACGCGCAAGGTAAAGTCGGCAGGGAAAACGAGTTCCGGGGAGAATGAAACCGGTGCGGTAAAGCCTTCGCTGAGGCAGCTTTTCTTTGTTGAGCGGATAAAAACTAATCTGCTTGAACCACATCTTTATTTTCTTTCTGTTATGTTCAAAATTTCCCTTTTCTACCTAACTGAACAAGATAAGGGAATGCCTTACTACAAACCAAGTTCCATGCCATGATTAATAAAATTACGAACAATTGGATATATATAAAGAACTTAATGAAATTTATTTCATATATTCCATCCATTTTGTTCAAAAACCCTTCAGCTGTTAGAGGATAAATCGTTAAGGTTTCAATCAGTCTTACGGAAAATTCGACAAATAAAACCAAATAAATTGAGTGCAATATGCTAACTAAAGCACTGTCAACAAAAATGTTCTTGAATATCTCGTCCTTACTTGTTAATTTAGAGTAAATGCGGAGAAATGGTATCAGTGGAAAAATTAGATACATTACTGGTATGAGCAATCCTTTCAATATAGTCAAGATGAGGTAAACCAACCCTTTGAAAAAATAGAATAAATTATTCATGTTCCACATTTTTTCCTTTCCTTTCCTTACTTCTTTAAACCTGGTTTAAATATATCGAATTGATCCTTGTCCCCCGACTTATGTTTGCGGTTATAAACCCGTCTAACCTTACTTACCGTCGATGGACTACATTTAAGTGCAGATGCTATCCCTGTAATGCTTACACCGTTTAGTCGTGCAATACCTTGGTTTGCGCGCTCTCTTCTAGTCTTCCAATCCTCATGGGCAATACTTAAAGCCATCTTACTTAGCTAATGACTCAATGTCTGCATTAAATTTAAGTTCTTGATCCTTCTTTTTACAGTCAGCCATAATATTCCATATATTTTCAAGATCAAGATTTACGCTTTTACCGACATTGCATCTTTTAAAATTAACCTTTTGAAGGTCTGTCCCGATAAAAGGTATATATTCATATGGGTTTAATGAATTTACTAAGCTGGATAAACAGACAAACAAGAAAATTGCAGAATATGCAGTAAATTTGAATAATACCTTTTCTTCTTCCTTCGAAGGGTAGAACCAGAAAAAGGCTACCGTTATACCACCAAAAATATAATAAATTAACCATGCCCATGCACGAGGGATTCCATAGTCATCAAAAAACAAATAGAATAATGGCGCAATTATCATTACCATCGTTTATATCCTCTTATTCATAATAATAATGTTAATTATGGAAATCACAAACGCAATAAATACCCAAATAATGCTGTTTTTTTAAGCCATAATCATCAAAAAACAGATTTAACAAAACTGCCATTTCATAAATCTCCCAAATCTAGTTAATTTCATGCTTACTTCTTTAAACTCGGTTTAAATATATCGAACTAATCCTTGTCCCCCGACTTATGTTTGCGGTTATAAACTCGTCTAACCTTACTTACCGTCGATGGACTACATTTAAGTGCAGATGCTATCCCTCAGTAGAAACTTAAAAGAATATAATATAGGTTATATAATATAAATTATAGAACGACATTTAATCCCTGTAAATAGGTTATACTCTATTTATTTAAAACTGCTGTTGAAAAGGAGAAATAATTGACTGTTACCGATAACTCAGTTTGGGCCGACAGACACCCGGCGGGATTCAGACGCTTCACACAATTCAAAGTAGCCATAAATCTGGCGTTCATATTGTTCTCAGTATGCGGCATACTATATGTGCTGTTCTTATTTATCCGTTGGAAAACCGGCGGAAGCTTGTGGTTTGAGGATGCTTTACTGGACGCACTTGCTCCAATATTTTTTTGTTTTTATGGACTGAGTCTGATTACAGATTTGGTACATGCATATTTTCAAACAGGTGGTCTAAAATTACACTCTTCTTTGAATGCCATGTTTTTAGCGGCTGCTTTGGGGGCAATTGGTTGGAATCAATTCGTTTTTTCGACGAATCCGCCACCAACACTAGAAGAGCGGCTATTCATGCTGAAAGGTATTAAGGAACAAATTATTAGTATGGAACAACAAGGTGCGTCGGCTGATGAAATTGAGACTATGTGTGTATGGTATGCACAAACGGCAAAACGATCGGGCGGTTGGGCGTACCAACAGCCTAAGTCCTGCGAGCCGTTAATGAAGTCCCAATAGCCGAATACGGTCCGTGTATACGGACCGTATTTTATTTAACAACATAACTGTAGAAATCATTTCCCATTATTAACTCCCTTAGAAATTGTATTTGGCATGTAGTCTGAAACCGGATTACAGATCGTATTTCTGTTTCAGTTCAGCCAGCCTCTGTTCGGTTTCCCGTTTTTCTTGTTGGGTGCGCTGTTTTTCTTGGGCGGCCAAGAATACTTTGATGCTTTCCGCAAAGGTTTCAACGGTCAGTCCCGGGTTTTCCTGTTTGAGGATATTATATTCACGGATATATGCGCTTCGATACAGCTTGATGTCATGCTGTAATTTTTCTCCTGGGAAATAGTCTCGTTTTATTCCAATGCAGATCATAGTAAAAATAATTGCCATATAAATGAAGAAAATGGGCAAGGTAAGTGGTTTTAATCTGTCTATGTTGGGAGGAATAACGCCCACCAGCGGTGCGCCGACGACAATAGCAAGACCAATCAGCCTAAGCATCCTTGTCTGTTTTTCATACGGATATTGCGTACCCAAACAGGTGTAGTAAGCCAGTTCGTCAAACAGCCTTTTTTCATGACGGGTAAACTTCATGGCTTATCTTTCCACCCTGACTGAGCGTAACAGAAGACTGTCTGGGTCGTCGAGAAGTCGTAGACTCTGCAGCTGGGTCATTAAGTCGTCAAAACTTTCTTTTTTCATTATTTATTCATCCTGAAATATTCTATTTGAGGGTAAGTTCGGGTAGGCAAAATATGGAAAGCTGTCGCTGTCGCAGTCTTCCCAACCGGAAAAACGTTCGCCCCCATCCCATTCCGAATATACTGCCCTGGTCTGGATGATGTTGATGCCGTCTGAAACCAATACCGGGGTGCCCTCTTCCGGTGGTGTATCGAAACGGGTATCCTGCCAGTCCAATCCGCCCCCTGCGGCATTCAGAAAATCGGTATGTACGCGCTTTAGCCTGCCATTGAAAAGTGCTACCTCGCAAAAAGGTTTTGTGGTATCAACATCAATAACCACGCCGTTTAACTTCTCATTGCTTGAGGTATCAGTATAAATCACACGTTCGCCAAATTTAAAAATTTTCATTTCAGATTCCTTTCTCAAAGGTTATTGGATTTTGTATTGAATTACGACTCAATACATTAAAGTTTGATATTAATCAGCCTTTGGTTTTGGATTGGCCTGTCTGTCAGAATGCCAGCATTTTCTACCAACTTGATCACTGCGCCTTCGCGTGCTGTTGCCGCATACCCTTCCTTATCATAAACAACGTGACAGGAGTCACAGTATCTGAGTGTTTCATAATATTTGCCGATAATTTCTCGGTATTCTTCGTGCTTTTCATATTCTTCACGATCCTTTTTAACAGCAAAAGGAAACATGAACAAAGCCCATATGACACAAATGCCTATCAGTAAGTAACCCAAAATATTTCCAATATAGGGCATCATTTCAAGTAATTGATTGATGTTTAGATGTCCCGTATCACTTCCGGAAGTGGGTTCGATAAGATTTGGACCGCAGGAGGCTAGAAAAAGTCCGCTCCCGCCAAGTAGCATAACATTTACTATATATCTTATTGCAGCACTGACATTTCCTGGATCTTCAATTTCAGGTTCGTCAACTGCCTGTTGTAGTCGGGTGGATGTAACGGATTGCAATTGGATCGAACCTCCTCCGTAACCGGCTCCCAATCCGATACCTCCCATACCAAGTCCCAAACCCACCCCGCTCCCAGTAAAATACCCTTGTGTAACAGTATCTTTAATTCCGCTAGAAATCTGCATAATCAAACGCCCTTTTCTGCCACACATGGGACAGCAAGTAACTTCTCTATATTTCAAGTCCATAACTACTCCTTTAAAGTTTGCGAAAGTATAATATAGGTTATATAATATGAATTATAGAGCGAGACTTGGAATCTGTAAATAGGTTATACTCTATTTATTTTAAACTGTTGAAATCGGATGAAAACTGTACGCATCTATATAAAGGCCGCCAAGAATCAGGAGGATATAGCCCAACAAGAAGGGCTTGTCATAATGGTTAACGCACAGGGGTATGCCGTTTCCGATATTTACTTGGAACAAGTTAAGGATGGTGCCAATCGCCCTGCCCTAGACAAGTTGCTTAGGGAGTTGGAACCTGGTGAAATTGTAGTATTCGAGAATCTTGAACACATCAGCCGTCTGCCTATGGAAAAACTTGAAGCTTTACTTGAGGGAGTCAGGTCGAAAAAAGCATCCATAGCTATACCAGGGTTAATTGACCTGGAACCTGAATCCTGTGATCAGGCTGAGATTAAAGGGCTGGTCTTTAGGACCCGGCAGGAACTGCTACAAGATGTAATCCTGTACATTGCCCGTAAAGAGTACGGCGAACGTCGGCGACGACAGATGGAAGGCATAGAGAGAGCCAAAAGCAAAGGAAATTATAAAGGCAAACAAGCCAATCTTGAGAAACACCGTCGTGTTTTAGAATTGAGACGCACAACGAATATGACGTTAAAAGAGATTGCAGAGCAAGTTGGATTGAGTACCAGTATGGTGCCTAAAATCATAGCCAAGTACAAGACTCAAGGTTGAAGGCAAAGAAATGTAAATGAAGTTTATTGCATATACATCTCAAGAAGGTGACAAATGGATTACAGCACTGTCAGCCCGCTTAAAACATCGTGAAGGCATGTTTTATTACAGCCGTCATCTGCCCGGAATGAGGAAGAAAATGGTATTGGTTTATGCATTAGTCCTTATTCGATTCAAATATCGAAGGGAAAGCAGTAAATATTGAATCTAAGATAATAATTAAAATGCAAGAGTATAGAAATACAATATCCAGAATTGTAAGGTCATCATCTAACCGATATATATAAATCAAGCAAACGATAAAAGAAGGTTCACTAAGGCAAGATATGAATTTAACAAATATATTTTTGAGATTCATTTATAAGCCTTCTTATAAGACGGTTTAAATATATCGAATTGATCCTTGTCCCCTGACTTATGTTTGCGGTTATAAACCCGTCTAACCTTACTTACCGTCGATGGACTACATTTAAGTGCAGATGCTATCCCTGTAATGCTTACACCGTTTAGTAATACTTAAAGCCATACGCAAGAACATTTTTTGCAAGGCTTCCATAAGTGGTTCGGTTAAATATTTTGGAAGAGAATCACCCTCCCCCATAAGTTCATCTAAGTTACCGAAAGAAAAAACGTCGGGCACATGCAGCTTGGCTCCTTTTTCGGTGATTCTTTGAATCAGTAATTCCGCTTCACGAGGTGGGAGGCGAGTGATTCGATCAATTCGTTCGGCAATAACCCAATCACCCTCCTGAAGATCGTCAATGAGTCGATTTAGCTCGGGACGACTAGCATTCACCCCGCTCGCCTTTTCCTCATAGATTCCAGCTATGTAAAATCCATTTTCCTTAGCCTCATCTATAATTTTGCGTTGGCGCTCCAAATTTTGTTGTAGTGTACTTACTCTAAGATAAATCCGTGCTATTTTGAGGCTACTCATGTATTTTAAATCCTGTAATTAATCCACTGGATTTTAAATTATTGTATTTATATTTTACAGTAGTATAATGGGTACTGTAAATAACCTATGGTCAAAATACAGTATTGGGCTGAATGTTACAACATTGTAATAATAATTGCTGTTATCTATAATGTTGCTCATGTCTGTATGTGAGCCGGACAAATCTAAAAGGGGGAAGAAAAAATTGCCCTTTAGCGGCAAACAGGATATATAGAATTTTATTGTTGTCTTATTCTGATGATGCTTTTCTTCCCAAAGGATTTTGATCGTTTGAAAATTATTGCTTATACGAGTCCGGATGGTGATGAATGGTTAACTGCACTGGAAGCAAAGCTAAAACACCGGGAAGGAATGATCTACTACAGCCGTCATCGTCCCGGTGCAAGAAAGAAAATGGTTTTGACCAGGAGGAAGGCGACCAATTTTTTTCGCTATTACAGTGAAGCCGACTCCGGCGGTGCTTCTGCTCCCGAATCTTTAACCCACTTGCTTTGCAAACAAGTGCTGAACGAACTATCCAATTTGCCCGGCGGACTGACGACTGTTCTAAATTACACGGAACACGCCGAGCCACAACCGCCTGTCACTATCAGGCTGAACCGTGCATTATCCGAATATCGGATAGAGATAGACGGCAAAACTTTTTATATCGATGTTTTACTGGAATTTGATCAGCCGGGTAACTCTTCCCTACTCAGGCATGAGATAAGGTGGCAGAGAAAATTGGCGGTCGAGATTTGGCATACCTCACGATTGGCTTCTAATGCGCCTAAATGTTTGGCCTTATCGAAAATAGGTATCCCGGTGATTCAGATACGGGCAGATAAGGGTTCATTTTTGTATATTGATGAAGACGAGCTGCTCAATTATGATAATGAAGAAATCAAAAATCGCATAAATCGCCATGTAGCGAAACTTCGGAACACCTTTCGGAAACAAATTCTCTGCACCCTACTCCGTAATCCTTTGAGTGAGGATTTTCAGACGGCCTTGACGTTATATGATCAAATAAAGGCCGATGAACAACAAGTAGAGCAACTGCAAGAAGAATTTGAGGTACTGAGGAATAAACATGTTTTATTGGAAGCCGAATATTCGGCTTTGGCCGCTCAATACGCAGCCTTATTAGAACATCAGAATTCCCAAGCTCACTCCGAGAAAAGGGAAATTCCGAAAAAGCATGGGATTCTACAGCGCATGGCCTGTTGGTTTAAATCATAAACTACTGTTTAGATCAAACCCTAAGTTTCAATAAGATAAGGAGAATATCGCAATGAAAAAAATTATGTTCGGATTATTGGCGGCTATGGCTATTTCAAATGCCCAAGCTGAAGGGAATTTCTTAAATCTTGCATCAAAGCCGGCCAAAATTGACGGGGGATTAGAAGCTTCTTTAGACAAACCCTATCCCAAGTTTGTACAAGATTGGATGAAAGACAGTAAATTGGCGGGACTTGGCCGTATCATTCAAGGCAAGATTTTTGAAAGTACGGGAACTATCGAACGAAAATTCTATGCAAGATCCGAATCTGACCATGAAAAAACGGTTGAGGATGCAGTAGGAACTTTCAAAGCATATTGCGAGCATCATCAGGGAACAGTTGAAACCCTGACTTCCGATATTTTCTGTGTCAACGGCAGAGAAGTACAGTGGATGGGATGGTGGTACAAAGACAACTATACGAATTTTGCATTCTCTGAGGGATATACCGGAGAACAAACCTACCGCAGCAAAGTTACGGATGTAAAACCCGGAAAAAATATCTCTACTTCCTATGGGTCTGCTTTGGTCTTAGAAAAAGGTGAGAATGGCTTAATTAAAATTCAGCCAAGCAGAGGCAATGAACGTTGGATTACAAGTGACAGTATTCTAGTAACTTATAAATAAAGGAGCAGTATCATGATCGGATTCGTAAAATGGTATAGCTATGAAAAAAATTTTGGCTTTATCTTTGGTGAAGATGGTCATGAATACTTTTTCCGTAAAACCACCGGTTCAGATATACCAGGGCAGATAGTGAATTTCGAACCATTTGAGCATACTCACGGGCTGCGAGCGCGAAAGGTTAGTGATATACATAATCCCGATCCTCAACAGATTCAAAAATTAAAAACCTTAAGGAAAGACTTTCAGAAAGTTGAAAAGCAGCCTATGTCTAAAAAAGACAGCATATTTTCGGCAGTTATACTATCGCTGTGTTTAACTATGTTCATAACCGTGGGTTTTTTCTACATCTTAGCCGGCCTTTTTGATACTGATAGGGAGACTAACTTAGTCTTGCTGTTTGTCTTCCCTGCGGTAACATTTTCCGTGCTGACATTCTTTCTGAATAAGATATTCAGGAATATGAAACTGGGATCTGATGCTGATGTTGTCGCCAATAATGATTGGTTAAACAATTTCTGGCCTGATGATTCATTAGTTTATGACCCAGCTTATTCTAATCTCAATTGCAATATATTTCATCGATCAAATGACGATTAAAAAAAACAGGCAGTTAGAAGAACTGCCTGTTTTTTTAATCGTCTCCTAGAACCCCCTCAATTGCTTCAAGGGTTTTATAAAACATAGTCTTTGCCTCATCTGACTGCAACTCTGTACCGCCACTGAAACTTAACCGTACATTGCAGTCATCTAAAGCCGAAGATTCTTCAATTTCGATGACAACATGGGCAATGCTCATGATATATACTCCTCTCTATTTGATTTTACCGATTTCATTTAAAGTTTTTCCGCGATAGGCACTCACAGGTAAAATTTTCCCCGATGGAGCGTACAGCATGGCATCAAGATGCGGACCGGTTACTCCACCGCTGGCTCCAAGATTTCCGATTTGCTGCCCTTTGCTTACCGTTTCGCCAAAACGCAGCGGGCTGGCACCATTCATATGAGAAGCTCGATACCTTACGCCATTTGGCGCTTCAATTACGACAGTGTGTCCCCAGCCGACGGTTTTACCGTTGACTGTATTCGCTTGATAGCGACTTTCCACTACTCTGCCACTAAACGGTGCCAGCAATGGCGTATTGATAGCGCCACGATAGTCTTCGCCTTTATGATTGATGACTTTCTTCAAAATGGGGTGAACCCGTTTTCCAAATGGGCTGATGATAGTATGTGCGCCCGGTAATAGTGGACCTAAAGTTTCATTTCCTGAGCCATATGATTTTGCCCCATTGCCGCGATAGCCGATACCGGGCGGGGCTACTTCTTTGGGCGGTAGTTACGAGAACCACTTCCCGGACCATATTTCTTTTTCGCTTGGTCATATGCTTTATCGGAAGAGAAAGTTTGTGTAGCACCCATAGCAAAAGTGTTTACATGATTGAAGGTGTCTTGTCCTTGAGCATGCAGTTTGTTTTGATTTTCTTCATATGTTTTCTTACCTTTATCAAAAGCCTGCTGATTAAAGTTATGCGCAGCGTCACTTCCCTGTTCTAGATTTTGTTTCCAATCGCCAATATTTTTTCGAGCTTCATTTCTATTAACGCCGTTTTGGTTAGCTTCAGCCTCCACACCGCCAAAAGCGCCAGGTTTTTGGCCGTTTACCCCAGCCAAATATTGACTATAAGCAGCACCTACGTTATTTACAGGAACATCATTGGGACTAACCGCTCCCGTACTGTCAAAAGGGGTACCTTCAGCTATCTGTCTTAAATCTGAAGCTTGAGAAACAGCTGCATTCATTGCCGCAGCGGCTACATGAGACGGATTATTGTACACTTCGCCGTAGGATAGACCGTTCTTATCGGCATATTCTCGAATGGCTCTCGCGTTATCAATACTAACAGTCGCCCCGGATTGTGCTGCATGGGAAGCAGCTTGTCTAAAGTTTCGAGCCTCGACATAGCTTTGTTGTTCACTCATGCTGGCCTGATGTGCTTTGCTATAGCTGGCTTGAGCTTGAGAAGCAAGGCTGCTGCTGTCAGTTTGAGCCTGAGTGTACGCATTACTTTTACCAATATTTTCAAGCATGCTTCTTGTAATGCTGACACCCTGAGATTTGAGGGCTTTAGCTGTTTCACTGATATCATGGCTTAATTTGTTGGATGAAGTACCACGACCTTCAGCTTTAACTCCTCCACTTACCGTAGCACTAGCCTGCGGCCCGGCTCCCATAGATCCGGCTGTCATACCGCCAGATAATCTGGCACCCAAATCAAGCGCAATAGAGCTGACTGTCTGTACATCATTACCCATACCGTTTCTTGCAGCAATATCTGTTGCTGATTGCCAAACTTGATCTATCGCTTTAGCGGTAGAACTACTCATGCCATTGGTAACTGCATAATTCACACCTTCCTGACCGACAGTTTGTAAGCCGAAAGCCAAAGTTTGCGTATTACCCACGGTTGTTTGTTCAACTGAAGAGGCAGCATACTGTTTGGCAGCCGTTATGCTTCGGTCGGCTGCTTGGGTGTAAACATCAGACATACTGACAGTAGAGGTAGATGAGATATTGCCGAAGCTGTCCGCCCTTGCCTGATAGCGATTTTCACCGGTTGCCATATTCCGCCATGATGTTCCGGCTGCAGATTGGGCAGTCATCATTTGAGGATCGGTATATACAGGGTTTAAACTATGTTTGTTGGCATTGCTATTGTTGTAGCTCATATTGCCGGCCGAGTAATTCCCCGCCCCTACTTGAGAACCCGCTGCTTCACCGGTTGATTTGGCCGATGAACCCATGCCCATCATGCCGTTCATCAGGCTGCGTCCGCCCATAGTTAGTGCACCGGCAATGACCGGAATCAGCCACATGGCCGACCCTGCCGCTGCTTGCGCATCAGCAGCCGCCATCAGCAACGTATCGCTGGAGCCCGGAGTAATCGCACCGTTAATGGCTTCCAGGCTGAGTAGCCGTTTGGTATTCATGGTCATGATTAGATTGATGATACTGGCTACCGGTGCCCACAGCTGTATCCACATCATGCCCATCACGTAGAAACCGAGCATCCTAAATGCCATGATGCCGCCCAATAAGGCTAGAATCATGACAAAGGGGAATAAACCAATCATGATGGCCTCAGCAGCAGAACGAATCAAAGGAAGATTCCAACTTGCCATTGCTGAACCGGTTTTTTGGGCTGCAATATACTGATTACGGGCTTGAACTTGAGCAAATGCCTGCTGTACGGCAGCCGCATTCCGGTTGCGTTGGCCATTGATAATGCCTGCTTGACGAATAACCTCAGCCATCGCTGACTGTTCGATATTTTTCAGAGTATCGGTGCGGGCATTGTCCAGCAGATATTGGAATGAGTTATTGCCTAACGTAACCAGGGCATTTACCCGGTTAACTCCTGAAGCATTTGCCCCCAAACCTGCAAAAACTCGATCGGCAACGTAGGCGGGCAAATAATTTCTGCTATAAAACTGGGTACGGCTTTGCAGTTCTTTTGCCGCCTCATTACAGGTCATGGTCGTTGATTTGCCGTTATACTGCAACTTGTTGCCGCCACTGGAAGTAACCTGGGATACATTGGTAAACAGGACTTTGTTGGTACGGCCTAATGTAGCCAAAATATCGGTGCTATGCGCCAGATCCTGCACGTTATAGAAGTGGTACAGATTCATATCAAAGAATGAACACTGATTCATGAACAGTGCCCAGTCTTGAGTCAGTTGAGCGTCCGGGATTCGTGCTTCCCGAATATTTTCTAATAGGCGGGCTCCGAACAGCATGCCGGTGCGAGAATAATTGAGGTCATCCGGCAGGTGGTTAACCTGCTCGGCTTTGCGCGTAATACTTTGGCCAAAAGAACTGACAAAGTGCCCCATATAAGCAAGGCCGATGGGTACATTTCCAACGGCATATTGCCGGCCCGTATATCCATACCCCGCTGATTCAGTAATGAGAACCGTGGTTTTGGGGACTATCATACCCATCCAAATAAAGGCGACCACGAACAGATAGGTAAAGCTTTCGCGCAGATCGAGCTTGAAGACTGCTACGGACAAGGCAACCAAAAAACCGAACAGTGCGGCAGCCTGCATTGCCCCTCCCATCATGGTGGAGCCGGAAATCATGGCTACGCCGTTAAAGACTGCCTGCACTACTTCGCCATTGCCGGGAAACGTGAAATATTCAACAGCCATATCACCCCCTAAAACCGGTTCATCGAATCAAAAGTCATGGAGTTGTTGGTATCGACAAAGGCTGTGCGCCATTGTGTTTCAAATTGCTCCATAGCCCTCATCATATTTTCTTCGATCTCAATTTTTTTCATTGAATCAATACGCTCCTGGTAAATTCTGTTTCGTAATTCACCAAGGTTGGCAAATAATTTGCGCACCGCATCTCCACTGGCTTCATCTGTCTTGTTATACATACCCAAAGTCGAGCGTACCTGGCGTTCGGATTGATCCAAGATATTGGCCATAATATCTACGGCAATGGCATCTAGAACCGCTGTTTTTTTCAGATAACCTGTGCCGAGAAATGCGTCGGATACAGCCATTTTCAGTATGGGCAACTTACTGTTATTGATAATGGCTGCGATCTGCTTGCGCGTAGACAAATTCCAACCTTGGTTATTCCTAATTGCAGTCGGAAGCGTTTCAAGACGTTTGTGAACCATATACCGCAAAGAAGGTATTTCTACATTATTTTTCTCAACGCAGTTCTCCTTTAATTTCTTAGAACCGTCTGTGCACGTCCACATATCCAATACAATCTTCTCCCGGATTTCTCTCCCGGCATTATTTTTGCCGTTTAGAAGATCTTGGATGCTGAGGATTTTTGGTTCGAAACTTTGAACGCCTACTGTGTATTTGTCCTTATCCCCATCTTGTTGTGTCAATGGAGTGAACACAACTGTTCCCAACATACTGTAATAGAAGTCCATGTCGATACCCAGTTTAGAGCGTTGACCTGTATAGTTCTTCATGGCCTCATAAGTCAAATTACCGCCGGTAAAGCTAATCGTATCTTGGGGTTTCCCAGTGTTTCGCACCTTATCGGCTTCATGAACAAGGTTTCTGGCAGCCTGACAGTACCAAGTGCCTTCTGCCGGGTCATTTGATGAACCCGAATCCACTGATGCAGCACGACAATTTGAACTGGCCAACGAACCCAGTTTCCCCATTGCGCCGCCGACAATATCCTGACTCAGTTTGCAACTGTTTAAACTGTTTTGATTAACATAATTGACCAAATCACGAATACCGCCAATAGCATCTTGGATCATCGGATCAAGGGCCTTAAGTGCCAGGTCAAAGGCTACACCTGCTGCGTTATTGCCCAGGTTTCGCGTAAATTGGATGAATTGTTCTTTATTGACAAACGAGAAAGAGCCGGCAAAGAAATCTATACCGCCACAACCGGCACTGATTGAAGGTAATTGAATATTCCCAAGGCTGATATCCGACACTGGAAAGCGAACACTCATACTGCCTCCGGTATATAGGCTGCCGCTTTGACCATGGAACGCACCTGCTTCAGTATAATTGGCTTCCGCTCCCATTGAGTTAAACATGTCAGCCATGTTCTTCTCTATGCCGGCACTACTATTGATTGGAAGAGTCAGCGATGCCGCCAAGCATAGATATTTCGCAGAGGAAGCACAAACAGCCAGCACTTTGGCCGGCTTTGGAAATCGAAAGATGTTAAATTTCATAACCGCTCCATGAAGCGGTTATAGTAGGGAAATCCTTACTATAACCAAGATAAGTTACAGTAAAGACTTGAGATTAAGGGAACTTTATTTTACCTAAAATATCCGCGTTGTCAACCAGTTAATACATTGAAATATAAATATTAAAGGCCCCGTATAGGGCCTTTAATTTGATTAATATAATGTCCCGACAGGGCGAGAATACGCTAAGAAACGATCCTCAAGCGTGGTTTGCGCCATTACCCCAAATCCAATAGGTGTAAATTGCTTGGTTCTTGTATCCATGACGTACATTGCAGGTACAGTAGTAATATTCAACCTTTGGGCAATACCGTTGTTCGGCAAAGCACGCGGGAAGTGATTAATACCTCCGCCATCGAGACTGACCGGCATAACCTTAATACCGTATTGGTCGGCAAAGTTTTTCAAAATCGGTGCCATGGTATGACAGTAAGGGCAATCCGATTTGAAAACAAACATAATGCCGTTCTCTCCAGCAAGTTTTCTAATTGCCTCGGCCTTTTGTTGCTGACGGTTATGATCATATTGTTGCTGGGCCAGTTGATTGTTCGGACGACCACGCTGGCTGTAATCCAAATTTGGATTTTGCCAAATTACCCTTTGCCATTGATCGGTAAATGCCGCAGATTTGTTCATCACAACCTCTTGAAGTTCAATATATCGCTTCAAATTTTGAGGTGTGGGATTCATAACGGCAATTTTACGCGACTCATCCAAATTTCTTTGCAGCATTTCAAATTCTGCAAGTTCATTACGAACCGGAGTATTTTGAGGCTGGTTTTGTCTGGCTTGTTTGGGTTTTTTAGCATCCGGATACCATAAGAAAGCACGGTTTTCGTTTTTCCAAATATCTTGGTCATACCAGCTCATGCCATCATCCGCAGCATGCAGATTGGAAGCATGCAGGCTAAATATCAGCATGAGGGTCATCCACACTCTTTTCATTTTTTACCACCGTTCTTTCTGTTCGGGCACGCCTCAATATCCATAATTTCAGACGGAAAGGTTTGCGACAGTGCGGGCGAAGTATGGAATGTCAAGCGAACCCTGTTGCATCCGGGTTTGTTTTTAATTTCTTCCATTCTGACTGCCTCGACAAAAATAGGTATATCCTGCCGGAATTTCTGTTTGATGGCAGCCGCAGCACGACCACTGAAATACCCTTTTGCCGAACCGTGACGCATTGCCAGCGCAAGCAAGGCATCCGGCTTGCCGTCAGGAAGTGGGATGGAAGTTCTTGCTAGAGCTTCTGTTTTTTCCAAAGCGATACCACCGGTATAAGGAAGGGATGCGGCAAGTGCCATACCTGTAAAAACCATACCCGATACAATACCCGCCGATGCAACCAACCAATTATTCTTGATATTCATAATAGTTCTTCACCTCCATATTTTTCCCATTAACAGATGTCTCCCTGATTTTTTGTGAAACCTTTTGCCCCTGCTTGGTCACGTTGTCCATGTTGGCATAGATTTCTTCATAAAATCCGGACAGATCGAGTTTGGAAAAGTCTAACTGTTCCAATTCTTGTGCGGTAAATCCCTCGCATTTCGGGTTCTCCGGTGTACCCCAATCCCGTTTCAATTGCTCTTTGCCGCCGACATTGACTATTTTGGCTAATTTGGAAATGAAACAGCACTGGCTCTCTATCATTGTTACACATGCCCCCAATTTTTTGCTGCCGCAATAAGAACCGACATAATGGCACAAATCTGCTTTACGTTTCATGGCAACTAAAATTTCACTTTGCGGACACTTCAACCACTGTTGGATGGCGATTACGGCAATAGCAGCCGCAAATACGACCGGGTTGAAGCCGACAATTACCCCCATACCCTGTTGTCCCGCAGCAGAGAAACCCAACGCACTAATCTGAGATGTTCCGGTAATACCGCCGGCCGCACTCAGGGCCGTACCTATTGTCTGTGCTGCCGAGCTGACAAACATAGTGGTAAACGTATAATGGCTGGCAACGCTGGCCATAAAATACGTTGTTGCCATAGTTGTCCCTGTCTGTACCGCGAAGTCAACAAATTTGCCCGGATCTGCTTTTGTTTGACAGCAGTCTCCGCCGAATACGCTATCTAAAGCACCATCCAGCTTGATAGAGCATGTCCCGGGTTCTCCATTGAAAAAACGCTGTTTTTCGGGATCATAAAACCGTTGCGTCTCACGGGCGAATTCCATCGTCGTCATAGTTTTGGCAAAATCCCGATCCTGACAACTGGATACCTCTTTAGTCGTCTCTCCTTTTTCGGTACATTCAAACTGTTTTTCTCTGGCTTGACAGGTACCGTCCGGCAGCTGATGCGTACACTTGTCCTCAATCAGACGGCATTGGTCTGAGGATGTATAAGTGCTGCATGTTTCGGAATCGCTTCCATCCGTACATTGCATGGTGCGCTTTTCTTTCCAGCAATCACGTGTAACGGGTACACCGTTGATGATCTTGGTACTGCCGGGTTCCAAACACTCTGTTGCAACTGCTTTACATTTTTTTCCTTGTACCTGACATGATGATTCATCCCATTGCGAACTAATCAGATGGGTATGCTCCATTTCTTCGACTTTGGGCGGAAGTCTTCCTTGATGTAACGTTCTCAAATCCACATCGCAAGAATACTTGTGCGTGTAACGCAAACACTCCCCCTCATTCGACTGCTCCAAACAGGTTTGTCCCTGTACTTCACATTTGGCCGAAGGGTCTTTTAACGGTGCACAATAATCGGCAGAATCCTTCTCAAGGCACTGATACTCTTCTTTGTATTCCCAACAGTCTTTAGTTACGTCAACCCCGTTGATGTTTTTGGTCGACGGGCCATCAACACAAACGGAAGACGTCCGGGTACACGCTGCACTTTCCCTGAGTGCAGCAGCAGACGCTGAAGTGATTAACATAAAGTGGCAGATCATAACCAGCAAAGACGTTATAGCCCTCATTGTTTTACCCTCTGCTCATACTCCAAACAGCTGTTTTCCCATCTATCGTGACAAACGGGATCGCAGTATTGTTGTACATTAAAGAAGATAGCATTTTCTCCGCCGCCTCCGACAACGGTGCGGGTCCAAATGATATTTTTGCCCTGATGCAGATACGGTCGTATGTCGATGTTCAGGTTTCTCCTCCAGGATTCACCTCTTTCAGCGTAACCCAACCGAGTACCCTCCTCATTACGAACCGGTGCATACCTTCTGCCCATATCATCTTCTGCAGTATAATCTACCGCAAACATCTGATCGTTATAGCTGCTGTACACAATTTTGTCGTTAACTTTGACAATCAACCAATCATCGTACTCAACCCGGCTCAAAGTAAACAGCGTCAGTTTTTCCGGATTTTTTATATTGAGCGTCATCTCCCGATCATATTGCCCGTCACGCCAATAGTTGTCGCCAATAGTACCGAACATCAGCCTGTGTGCGCTTCCCGAAGGCGTCATATTGACCGTCATATCACCCTGAAGGCTGCCTGCTTCTATACCTGAACGGGTACAGTTTGGTCCTGATTTCTCGCATACCACCTTTAATTTCTTGCCGCATTGATACTGCTGGTTTCGATATTTGCTCTCCAGGCAGGAATAGTTCCAGCTGGGATCGACATTGACCTTAAGGGCCGCCTCGCACAAGAACATCTCTGCGCCATGGTATTCATTGCAACGTTTGATGGTTTTTACCGTAGGAACAGTAATGGTTTCCGTAGGACATGCCGATGAGGGAACTGTGCCGACACTGCCGTCTTCATTGACGGGATATTTCCATTTGTATTTTTCCAGTGTTTCTGCCGGATCGCCTGCAATTTTCTGCGTGCCTGTAACCAACTTTTCATTTGAAGATATGGTTACATCTGGCCGCTTGGTACGGCTTCCTGCAATCAGGTTTACACCTTCGCATTCTTGACGAAGATAGAGATCCGGATTGGCAGGCAGATTTTTACAGTCGTTGAATTTGGCGTCACCAAACTGAGTCGGAAGAGAAACTCCGCCACCGTAATACTGTTCAGCCATTGGTACGTTGTCTGTATATCTTGGGGTATATTGGGCAGGCTGCATCATGTTTGTTGCAGTTCCAGTCCCCAATTTTCCCAGTTCGCCGACGTAACTACCGTAATCTGCAGCAAAGGCCGTCTGCATGAGGCCAAATACAGTTAGATAAATGGCATGTCTTTTCATTTTCTGCCTTCCAGAACGGCTAATTTCGCATTTGCAATATCGGAAAGTTTTTTGTCTTTAGACTCACGGATCAAGTGTTCTAACGCCGCATGCAAGGACACATCACCCTTTACAGCGACATGTTCCGTACACATCCCCAATTCTGAATTTACAGCGCAACCGTCTAAACCATCTTCGCTGTTTCGGGCGATTACCGTAACAGGGACTTCGGTGATGCCGTAATGGTCAAAGAGTTCGGGATGAATCAGCATATCGCCTTGCAAAGCCGCTAGTTCTTCAGCGGCTTTAACCGTGGCTTTCAGTGAGTCGTCTTTAAACCCACGAATAACCATTACCCCGCCTGCCTTTGCTGTTTCACGGGCAATGCGTTTCAAGCTGGCTTCAGGCATTGAAAATGATACGAATACCAACAAATCGGCTTTTTCCGCAGCTTGTCGAGCTTCTTGTGAGGCAGGACGGTATTTTTGTGCGATAGACATTGGATCAGCCTTGATTTTTGCATTTCCGTAATCACGAATATCGGGCACACGATGTTTTATACCTTCCAAATCCGGAATTTCAGGTTGCTGCCGATTGTCACCGACATTCGGATTTTGGCCTTGGGTAACTTTACCCATGGTTGTACGCAGACGGTTTCGCGCCGCCTCTACATCAGCATCGGCGTAAGCACTGCCTACTCCGGCCAAACCGCCTAAAAGAATGAGGAATACACCTCCGGCTACAATGACATTGCGTAAAGACTTGTCCATCCCTCTATCTCCTGTCAATTAGTCTTAAATTTATATGCACCGCAGCAGTCGCGCTTACGGAAAAGCTGGAAAGCAAACTGATTACCTTTGTATGGAAATGCTTTGCCACTGTCTCTGACTAATGTTGAACGTCCAATAGGTTCACAGCAACGGCCTCTAAATTTTCGGGCAGCCACCGGATAGGTCATAGCCATTTTATAGTTCTGTTTATCCATTACAGGATTAAGTTTGTACCCGCATAAAGCATCCTTGCCTGATGTTCTCCAAGCTACTAAGTCCCTGTGCATTTTTGTCTGAATTCTAGCCACCATTAATTTAGCGGCCTGCACTTCGGAGAAGTGACCGGACATCCATCCTGATAAAGGGTAAATCGTTCCGTGGCAACCTGCACACCAATACAATTTATTGAATGGAAAGCCGGTGGCTGCTTTAACACAGTCAGCCGCACAGGCTGCTTGTGCAACCACATTGGCAAAGAGCGCAGAATCAGGGGCTTGATAAACGGCCAATGATGGATATTTCCAAGTGGGATCAAGTTCTGTCATCCAACCGATATCCAAAGTACCTTTTTCAATACAATCGTTGTCCAATAAGGCTTCCAACCAAAATACGACCGGATTTTTATACCAATGAACTTGATAAAAGGCATTATGCTGATCATGTTGTTCGTTACGACCACGCTTATGCGAGCCGCCAAAAAGATTTTGAATCTTATTGGATGCGTCTGCTTTACCTGTTGTTTCCGCCGTATCTGCTTTTTGATTTTTAAGTGAAATACCGCCTAGGCTAACCATACAGAAGGGAGTACGTACAACTTCTACCAAGTGTGTGGGTTCCCAAAATGATACCGTCACGCCTGAACGGCTAGGGTGCGTACATGAACAAAACCAATCGTTTGGAGAAGAGCCGTTATCTTCTTGATTATCCATATTCAGATTGACTTTACCGCCGATTTTGATTGGGAACATACAGCTCCAACAAATATCATTTATCGGATTAAGCATCTTCCCGTGGCAGGTTAATTTATTCGTTATTGGAGTAGAAGGATCAGCTTCAGCGGCGTGAGATATAGAAAATAATGGGAGTAGTAATAACGGAATCAGTAATTTCAGCGGTGAGACAAATATTTTCACGGTTTCATGACCTCTACACGGAGCCGGTTCCCTTCTTGGGAGACCAAACTTGGAACTTCATTCAGCTGAAAACTTTTGGACATCCGCCCTTCTTGGTCGTAATAAACCGCCTGATCCATTTCTACAGATAACTCATACCAATTGCCTGCAGTCAGAATAGGCATGAATGATTCGCCATATTCTGTTGCAAGTTTCTTGGCCAGTTCGATTTGATCAGGTTCTCGGCCGTCAAAGAAAAACATTTTGAATGGGATTGGGGCTACTTCCAAAGGTTTAACAACAGTACCGGCAGGAGCAATAATTTGACCGTCTTGGTCATAAATTGTTTCGGTTAAGGTATAACTTGGATCGAAGTATCGAACAGAGCCTTTAGTTGCCTTCGCCAGTCCTTCTAAGGGCTGTAGATTTAAGGCAGAGCGATTTATTCTATCTTGGACCTCTTTCTGCATTGCTGCCAATTGGCCACTGTCTTGTTTAGCTTTCAAACGTGCTTCAATTTCGCGAATTGCATGTTTTTCCGCTATTGGGTATGTGGTGCCAATTTTTTCACCAACCTTCTCAACAGAGGGTGTCGAAGCGGCTACCCATGAGGAAATTCCAGTTGCAAGTATTACTAGCGATGCGACTGAAGCTATTTTTTTCTTGTGGGGCATACTGACTCCTAAAAAATGGGGACCGCCTTACCGATAATTTGTCCTGAATGGATCAAGCCGGATAATTCATATCGACTGTCCAAGCTGTCTTTGTGCCCTGTTTTAACCCACATGAACCGTTGTGGAATTTCCCCTTCGAATGGGTTGATGGCCAGCTTCATGCCATCCAGGGAGTATTCTTTTGCAGTACCTACCTCTTTCCCATCTATGAAAAAAGTACGATTCGTCTTCGTTACATGATTTCCGGGAAGTCCGGCAACCTCTTTGATGACCTGCGTACCAATAGGGTAAAAACCGCCCTGCCATGAAAAGGCTACATAATCGCCCTGCTTCAGATCACTCAGCTTGTTCGCATCTTTTTTAATAAAGTAAAGATGGTGGGGCAACGAATGGGAAAGATTCAATGCCAAAGCATAATGTTGATTGAATGCCGACAAGCAGACGACAACGGCTAAAAAAGGGGTAGCATATTTTTGATAAAATTCCCGATAAAGACGTTTCAGAACTGCTTTGTTGCTTTCTTTTTGTGCCATTTTCATTGCCGTTCCAAATATCAACGCGCCGCTTCTTCTTCGGTGACCGGGGTACCTTTACCCTCTTCCATCATCGGTGCCGGAACCGTTTTTTCAACTTGCGGATGTGCCGGTGCCGCCACTACAGCTGTGGCCGGGACACGCTTGTCCAACTCTTTCATAATGTCAGCCGTCACATCAATCACCTCTGTGTTCCGTCCGACCAATGCAGATTTGACAAAGATGTTGCAGCCGCACTGAATTACCTTTTCTTCGATAACCTGTTGCAAGGTATTCATCTTTGCTTGGTAGTTTTGGAGGATCGCGGCTCGTTGCTGGTCGGAAATTCCATTCTGCAATCCTTGATTCTTCGCCTGTTCCTGGTAAGTCATGGAGATACCGGCTAAATCTACAATATGGACAGGTTTCTCATGGGTTTTCATGAAATTCCATACGCCTAATGCCAATGCAGCAATAGAAATTGTGCCAATCATAAGGCTGCCCAATGAAACCTCTACACCGTTATCCTCCGGATTCTTTTCCGGAGCGGTATTTGCCGTGTTTTCTTTCTTTTCTTTTGCTTCAGTCATCTTAATATCCTATCCTCTGCCTAATTAGTGGGTTGCAGCCCGGTCCCTTAAAACTGCTTCAATGGCCTCGGCTGTATTGAATCCCTGATATCTGTAATGGTTCACGGCTTCAACGTCTTCTGCTTTTGAGCTTGAGGCAAGAACGTTGAATGGGTCCGAGTACAACCTACCTACTCCATAACCTATCGGGGTAGAGACAAATATTTCACTGTAGTAGTCAGTTTTGCTCAATGTTCGCAGAATCTGCATAATCCCATCATTGACTTCAAAAGGTTCTTTGTCTTGAATGGTTTTGAGCGATTTAGCCCCGGTACGCAATTGGAAAACAAAGTCGGCGTTCTCTAACGCTGCTTCAGCCGCCTTGGTCTTGTAATAGTCATTTGCACCTTGCGTCAGCGTACCGCATGCGCCTTTGTACTTACGGACTCGGCGGTAGCCTTCCTCAATAAAACGAGCAGCTGTACCCGTATCACCCAACAATGCCCAAGCCTCGTCAATCATCATGATTTTGTACTGACTTCGTGACAGGTACATACCCTGCATAATGCGGTACATAATCAGCTGCATGATGATCTGTTGCAGATCCGGTTTGGTTTTTAACTCTTCAAGTTCCAGTACAACCAGGTCATTTTTAAACTCGACATTCAATTTTCCATTGAAGTAACTGCCGTAGATACCTTCCGAACAGTATGTGTACAATTGGTCGGCAACGGCCACCATAGACAAATCTCGTTCACCGGGCTTTCCTCCTTCATTACTGCCGGTAATCAAACACTTGAGACAGCGTTCCCTTACATGATCGACCGTGCCTTCTTGTCCAAATTCGTACCATACTTCTTCAATTATTCGTTGAAGCTTGGCTTCCTGCTGTTCCGTTAGGGAATCTGACGGAGAGGCCATCAATGAGAAGATTAGTTTCAACATCTCAATATCTTCGTTGATGTCCGTTACCATTTGGAATGGCGGGAAGCACAGGCCTGCTTCATAGGTAAATTCAATATATTGCCCGCCAATCATTTGGCAGAATTTTTCATACGAACGGCCAACGTCGATAATCCATACCTGAGTCCCCAGCCCCATGTAGTTGCGCACAATTTCATTGGCAAAAAATGATTTGCCGGAACCGGAAGCACCAATAATGGCAAAGTTATAGTTACCTGCCGGGTTGGCAAATAAGTCAATTCCCATGGCCTGCCCACGTTTTCCGAACAAACCGATGACAGGTCTTCCTAAACCGTGCCACTCACCGATAATGGGAGACATACAGACAGCATTAGTCATGGTTTTAGTTGACCATCTTTTCTTACTGTCCAAATATTTCTCAACCTCTTTGTCGATAGCCATTGGGAGAGCCGTTAAATATGACCCCAGTTGAAGATATTGGTCACGATAAAGACCGAAGCCCTGAGCCTGCCAAATCGATACCGCCTGGCTTTCTGCCAAGTTAATGTTTTCGGGACGCTCCCAAATGACAACTTGGTGTAACAAACTCACCAGACCGCCGCCGCCTTTACCGAACGCTTCTAGGCAGATGTCGTAATCACGTTTGATTTTTGCAGCCTCCGGCATAACTGCGGCCATCTTGGATTCGGCTGTTTGTTTGGCACGAGCAGCCTTTAGTTTTACGGTATTACTGGAAGTATCATAATCACGCTTGAACATCGCCATGGAAATCAGAAATGGTGATGTGTAATTCATGTTTGCTTCAATGGCATCACCAATCAATGCGCCCATATTGGACAAATGGAACTCTTCAGGGTAGCGATTGGCAGAATAGCATTGAGCAATCACGCAATCCCCCGCAGCACGGTTGCCAAAACGCAGCCCCGAGCCACTATCAAGAACCTTGATAGATGTGCGGGTCTCAATCATTTGTTCACTCAAAAATTTAGTTTCGTCCCAAACAGGATCGATTTCACCTTGTTGTCCAGTAAACATCCTATTAGGATTGAGTAGGAGTGTTGTCCAAGCCAATAAATCATTTGCATCCCAAGTGTGGTGATAAATCTTCATGGAGATGAGTGCATCGCGCATACGGGCAAGGAGTGAAACGGCCTTACTGACTTCAACACCGTTGTCAGGGGAAATATTCAAATTTACACTGAGGGTACAGCGCAGATTTCGTAAACGAATGGCCGTATTTTCAACTAAGACCTGTTGTGTACCCTTATTCCAAAATTCAGTACGTTTCTTGGCCAAAGTTTCAAAGGTGCTTCGCATCGGGTCGTCGATAGGACGTGATGCTTGCACTTGCTCATATTCATTGAAGTAGTTTCTCAGATCAGGGGAGCCGAAAATCTGAACTTGTATCGGCGTTTTTTCAGGTAGCAACGCATACAGGTTGCCCCACTTACTGATCAGGTCATCACTGCCACCTAAAAATGGGTTGAGTTCAAAAACAAAGCCCATACCCAACGGTTTGTCGCCTTTAACGGACATCAGAGTAAACAACTCTGTTTTGGTATCGTATGCACCATAATTGAGATAGTCGCTCAAATGGTCAAAGTCGGGATCAACAGGGTTGTTGTGCAAGGCTTCCATCGGTTGATCGACATCATCCGAACCAGCTAACCAATTTTTAAATTTTGACAGGACACCCATTACATACCTCTAGCGAGTGGTACCGGGAATACCCGATGTTTCCTGTAGATTAAGATTCACGCCAACATCGGGGATACGGTCATTTGTGTTATTTGAATTGGTTGAAGAAGGTATCAAGATAGGGAGCAACCCAAATGCGAGCTATTTCACTTTGTGAGCGAACCGGCGTACCGGAAGAATAAGCTTGCGTTAACATTAATGTGCGAACACTTTGATCAGTGTAAGGTTGTCCAACCTGTCTTTTCATACCGTCTTTTAAAACACCTGCAACAGATGCTTTATAGTTACTGCTTATAGATTCACAATAAGGATCGTCACTGTTCCAGGCATTAGAGCATCGGAATTTTTCACTACCGCCGATACCGGACATGGTTAAGGTTGAACATCCGCTAAGAATCAATATTGCCGCAGTAATTGATAAGGCTTTCAAACGCATCATTCTGCTCCCGCTCCATTTAACCATTTTTCCAATTCGGCACGTGGCATAGCACCGGATGTACGACGACCATCTTTATGAATCATGCTTGGAGTACCGCGAACTTTAAGCTGCTCTGCGAGTGCAATATTTTCTGATACAGGGTTTTTACAGTTACCACCTGCCGGTTCTTTATCCATCAGCATGTAGTTATTCCATGCTTTTTCACGATCTTTACTGCACCAGATATGTTCTGCTTTTGAAATTGCATCAGGGTGGAGGGATTTAATCGGGAACATGAAAACGTATGCGGTATAGTCTGTCATGCCGGCCAATGTTTCTTCCAAACGACGACAGAACGGGCAATCTGGGTCAGAAAAAAGTGCAAATTCACGCTTGCCTTTGCCGCCATTACCTTTAACGATTTTGATGGCGTTTTTGAATGGCAGTTGGGAATAACTCTTTTGTGTTACCGCTGAACGAGACATCTCGGTCAAGTCTTTCTGCTCTTGCATATCGTACAACGCGCCAAAAATGAAATAGCGACCGTTTTCTTGTACATAGGCAATGTTGTCACCCATTGTCACTTCATAAATTGAAGCCATGGGGGTAGCCTTTACTGAAGAAAACGTGGTATTTGGGTACAACTTGTGCAGAGTGCTTTCAACAGTTTTGACATCGGCAAAGGCCGTCTGAAAAGCTGTGATTGCTGCAATAGTGGCCAAGATTTTCTTTTTCATTGAATCCATCCTATTTAGTTTCGCCGGTATCAATTTCGATACCTTGAGTCAGTACGACATCGACTTGACGGCCTGCATTGACTTCAACTACCGGGAAGACCTTATCGGCCAGTTTTATGTAATACTCAGCAAGCCTGTCAGCTGCACCACCGATACCAGATGCAATTCCTGCACGATATTGATCACTGCCTCGAATAGAGGTTGTGCTGCCAAATGCGGTATTATTCGTCACCTTGAATGCTTCTGATACGCCCTTACCCATACCGCTAATCACGCCAGACATCAGGGCATTTGCTAAGAGTTGGCCTTGTTTCGTTACAAGATTACCTCTCACACCTGTTTTGCCGTCTTCACCGGCAACGTAACCTTTTACTGGCATGTCGATGGCTCGGCCATCGGTACCTACACAGCTGAGATTCTGCAATCTGATGTAAGCGCGTTCTGAAGATATATCGCCGTAAGCCTGCCCGGTTACGAAACATTCTCTAAAATTGTATTTAAACCGGTTGGGAAGTTGCGCAAAATCCGTTACGCGCATTAAAACTGGGTGGGGGCTGGCATTTTGTGCCTCACCCCCGGTCGGTGCGTCAACCCCACCTAACAGTACAGATCGGAAAAAAGTACCGCTAGGTATATACGAGTCACGCGCCCGAAACTTGCCTTGCGAGACGACAACCTTACCGCCGTCTTCAACTACTTCTATATTCATACGCGGGGTTTTTGTTTTAACCCACTCCGCTTCTTTTAATTGTGGGGAAACCCGTACATTTTCATTCGGATTTCCGGTATTTACTGCTCCAGTCGTTCCAGGTTGCAGCTCTGCTTCACTCATACTTCCTGAAACAATTTTTCTTTCAATGGACCTATCTGCTGGAGGCACCCCGTTCGGCAATGTGCCTGCTGGAGGAGCTGGAGGAAGCTGGCCGTTATCTCCAATACCGCTAATTGCAGGCGGTTTACCTAATCCATCAGGCCCCAGTCCCTTACTTGTATCAGGATTACTACTGTTCTCTTTTTCTTTTAACTCCTGAACCATGGTTTCCAATTCGCTGATTTTTCGATTTGCATCTTCAATCTTCGAACTTTCTGTGTTCATCCATAAGGAATTGTCCGTAATGCCTGCTTGGGGGCTTGTAAAATCAGTTTTGAGAATCTGTTGTTTGTTTTGAACCTGTGTGACTTCGGCAGATTTCTTTTTATTGCCTTCAATGACATAAATTGCACTGCCTACAATGGCAGCCATACCGCCTGCAACCATACCCGCGATGGCTAACTGGCGTTTTCGCGCTGCTGAAAGTTTAAATTTGTTTACTCTCACCCTCATCTCAACCTCCCAGACGGCTGATAATAAATACGTCGGTAATTTCTCCGGGTTGTAGGATTTGTTTCCGAACCGCTACCGCCAAAACTCCTTGTCGGTAAAATTCCTGCTCTCTAATTTCAAGTTGTTTAGTACCTAAATTAGTTAATGTAAAAGAAAGACCTTGCATATCAGCGGCGGTGTAACTTCCGTTTTGAATAAAGAGGGTGTCTTTCCATAATGGGATGGTTTGATAATCATGACTAAGATTGATGCCCATATCGCCGGTTGTGCCACTCATCATAGAGGTCATCATTTTTTTGATGGCCCGTACATATTCTGTACTATTCATCGTTACAGGCATTGGACCGGTTTGCTTAGCCAATACTGCTGCTTCACGGCGATTAGCTCCAGCCACATCGATTACGATGTTGTCACCCTGTTTTGATGTAGGTTTAAGAACCAGCAAGTAGGTCTTACCTTCTTCGCTTACAACGAAAAGATTTGTCGGACTGGAGGTCAAACTACGGACAAATAGTTGGCCTGATGTTGTATCTTTCTGAAGCTCAAGATCACCCTCCATAAATTTCCATGATGAAATTCGACCGCCTTCAATGGCGATTCTGCTCAAGTTCCGTTTACTTATCGAAACAACGTGAGGTGTATTTTCTGTTGCCGGCACTCGTTGCGCTGCAAAACCAGTCGTGGGTCCAGCTACCAACAAGGCAGAAAAGACAATTTTTTTAAACAGTGAACACATATCAATTACCTCAATTACCGCCTTTAAATTCTGTTGCCGTTTTACTGATTTCTACATCCTCGGTTTCAACTTCGGATTTTTCCTGACCTGCGGGTTCTGCTTTAGTTACACGCTTTTGAACTTCTTTAATCGATAATAATTGCAGTGTTCCATAATTATTTTTGAAAGAAATAAGTAGCTCGCGGTCTTTTTGCTCTACTACAGCATTGTTGCGTTTAACCTCAAAAACCCCACGAATGGAAACTGTATTGTCTGAAATATCTGCCGTTGCTTCTGTCGCGCTAAAAGTGGTGCTGACATTATTTTTCTTAACCCATAAGGCATTTAAAGACAGCTCCCTCTCTAGGGCATCTTTATAATCAGGTGAAACAATCTTCAACAATTGACTATTCTGATAATCAACTGTTTTAGGGGTTACATTTAAGAGAAGATAGGCAGTATAGGGAGCCATTTCTTCAAGATATTCTTTAGAAAAAGCGATGTTTGATACAGTCATTGACCGCCGGATTTCCGGCGGAGTCAGCGTCGTTTGAACAATCGTACCTTTGAAGAGCAGAGTCGCGGACAAAAATAGATTGACAGCTATAGACATTCCCAAAAGTATCCAAAAAAAGACCTTTATGCCGGTTCTTATCGCCAATTCACTCAACATATTTTCAGTCTTCAATTTAGAAACTCCCGTTTATTTGTTTCAGGTATCCGTTTGTTTTTTTCATTAATGGGTAAGTACCAGTAAAGAACATGCAAAAAAAACCATTGATGCTTACCAGACTTAAGCTTGCCCCACCTCCATGCAATGAAAAGGCTAATTGACATGGAAATGAAAAAGTGACGAGAGACAATACCTATACCGAAGCCGGACATAAATAATATAAAAACGTCCAAGTCCCAAATAAATGCCTTTTTGGGATCGTCTATCGATACCGGCACATGAAAATCTCTCATCACTTCTCTTATCTAATTTGATTAAATAATCAAGGTAAACATACCTTTAATGATGCCCGGGCCTAATGTTGCGGCCAAGCCAACACCCAAACCAACGATACATGGCATGATGGTTTGTTTCATCAGGCCTACTGCCAAACCGATCAAGAATGCAGTCAAGCCCAAAGCCATACCCAGATAACCTTCAGACCAGCCTGTTACCATGTCAGCCAAGCCTTTAAATTCTTGGCCTGTTGTAGCGGCCATTGCCACGTTAGCTGTCAAAGCCACGGCAATCAGGGCTGCGTATTGTGCTACTTTATATTTTTTGATATTCATAAAGAACCTCATAAATAGAGCTTGTATCGCCAAGCTTTTGCGTCCGATCATTCTTTACCAAGTGATTACAACTGTTCGCGTGTCATCACTATTGCAGCAGGCAGGGGAACTTGCTGTTCTTATTTTTGCGGTTACATTATGTTTCCTCAGCCATTTACCTATTACTGCAGCCCGTTGTTTAGCCAAACGTCTATTAATTGCAGTATTACGACCACCGATACTGTCAGCCCATCCGCGTAAATAAACCGTCTGAGTATTTTTCAATTTAGGCAGAACACGTTTGAGCGCTTTCACGCCCTCCGCACCGAGGTGTGAACTGCCTAAATTGAAAAACACCCTGATCTCCTCTTTTTGTAGATTGGTTTGTGTTTGAGCATAAACCGGTTGCTCCGCCAAAACCTTGCGTTCAAATCCTGAACACTCTTCATTACGGCAAAAGACAAATTCGCCCAGCTGATTTTGTTCTACTGTATAAGTTGCGTCTTGAGGCAGCTCGACCACTTCCTGTTTGGGGGCGGCACAGGCTGCCAGAACCACTGTAGAAGCTACGAAGAGCGTGTTTTTAATCGTTTCCAATTTTGATATACCTTATTTGCGTACGTCATTCTTGCCCGATAGCATGCACGGCCTTTAAGTTTGGTGCATGCAGCGTTATAAGCACCAACTGCTTCCCATGATTTCCCATGTTGCCGATAACTATTTGCCAATATCCATGCACCAATTTGCACATTTGTGCATGGATTCCATACATCCGCTTCTGTCAAACCAAATTTTTTGCGGAGTATGGGTAGCCATGAACGGTTGATACCCATCAGGCCAATATCAGCTGTATGGCTTTCAATATTCGGCCTGAAAGCGCTCTCGGTTAATGCGATCGATTGCAGCATGTCAGGATCGATTCCATATTTGCTGCCGGCATCCTTGTAACAAAAAGCAACTGCTCTCGTAGATATGAGCATCAAAATACCTGGTACGACGAACTGTAAAATTCTGGCCCTTAATCTCATGTCTTTACTGTCGTTGTATGTATGACTAATTTTTATCTCGATTTGACAATTTTTGTTAAATCAAACGAAATTAACTAGATTATTTAGAAATGTTTATTTAAAAAATAGATATGGTATAATTAAAAATCACGCCCAAAGTTTATGAAATTACAAATTCATAACATATTGATATTGCTGCAAAACAAAAAAAGGAACACGATAAGGGTAAAGGCTCTTATCCAAAAGCCAAAAGGCCGTCTGCTAAAAAAACGCAGACGGCCTTTTTAAAAAAGCCTTAACGGTAAAGTAACAGCCTTAATGGTTAAAAGAAAAGGATTAAGGGAAAAGGATAAAAGTTAAAGGTAAGACAAAGGCCTGCATGTAAAAATGCAGGCCTTTGTCTTTTAAAATGGGGCATTATTATATCTTATAAATCTTATTCTGTGGCAATTCTAATCAAAATAACCTTTTTCACTTTGATTTTTGACATGGTAACTTTTTTTTATTATATGAATGGTTTAACAACCATGCCTTTTTATTCAAAATGAATGAAACAGATCTTCCCAAGCTCCTTAGTGTCATAAACCGGTTTACAAATATCGATAAAAACTGGTCCTGTGTATTGTTGTACTGGATACAGCGTGCCAGCGGTTATCTGGAAATGATGACGCTAGATGACGATGAAAATACGGCAACCTTCCTTATCGAAAAACTAGAGCAACTTTTAGAGCCACTGCCGATAGATATTGATAACACGACTTTTGCAGAAGCACTTGCCGATGACTTTGAGATTTTATTTTTAATGGCTCAATACGGTTCTGAATACTGGAATTCACTTGAAGAAAGCTTTGAGGAATTTTGTATTAGACATACTACGCTGCCCAATCAATTGATTGCTGATATTCCGCATGCAAAAAAGGAAAAAGTCATCATGTGGCTAGAATCTTTACTTAAATCATCATGAAAACAAGCCTTCTCACTATTGCATCCTCGCTAATGCTTGTCAGTGGCTCAATGCTATACCTGATACATACGAGAAAAAGTACAGATTCTGTGTCCCATAATGATGAGCTTGCCCATACCAATCAGTACATAGTCAATGACCGGTTTCGCATTTTAAACGCGCATGAACTGATTCAGGTGCTCGACTTAAACCCTCAAATATCCGGTATTAAGATGAATTTAGGGTTATCCGACGAAAACTGGAGTAAGGATGCCCTGCCCTTTTTGGAAAAATATGTAGCCTTCGTGCAAAGATTGCCAGCCAGTGAGTCTCATCATCATGCGGGAGACGGTGGTTTGGTCCGCCATACACTCGATGTGGCTACGCTGGCCCTTGTCGCATCTACATCGCAATCATGGCCGCCTAATGCCAAAACGGAGGATATAGCGAAGAAAACTGCGGCCTGGCGTTATGGCATCATGTGCGCCGCCCTACTCCATGACGTTGGTAAAACCGTGACTGGATTCCAGGTTGAGCTGTTTGATTCGGCTACCAGCCATGAAAAATTGCTGTGGTTGCCTGATGCAGGTTCGATGGCTGAGAGCGGTAAGTTTTATTATCGTGTCGAATTTCCTGATGCAAAGTCTGCCTACAGCACACATGCTGAAATTGCTTGGACATTCTTTCAAGCTTTGGTTCCTTCTCATGTCAGGCAATGGCTTGCCACAACAGATCCAAATTTAATGATTACCTTGAGAAATTATCTGAGTGGGAAAAAGGACGGCAGTCCTCTTGAGCAGTTAATAAAAAATGCTGATATGACTTCGGTTTCACGGGATTTACGAGGCGGCAGCCGTCAACGCTTCTCAACCGCCAGGCGTAAACCGTTTATTGAAACGATTATGGAAACATTGAAGGAAATGTTATCCGACAGAGGGGTCCATTTCAGCATCGCAACGACTGCCGGTGGTGACCTGTTCCGCAAGGGTGATCGTATTTATTTGATGTCAAAAAATGTACCTGACTATATCCGGCAGTATTTGAGAAAAAATCAACATCCTGCTGCAGGCTCCTTTCCAGCTGACAACCAAAGGATATTTGACACATTATTTGAGTACCGTGCCGTCATTCCGCCGGCAAACGATCCTCACAGGGCAATTACCCATATAGTGGTTGAGTTTACCCGCATGGATGGTGAAAAGATTCGCAATGTATTCAGTGTACTTTGTTTCAATGCCAAAACCTTATATCCGGATGGAGATTATCCGGCTGAGTTCTTAGGCAATCTTTCTGAAGTTACCGCTAAAAAAGAAATAGCAGATGTTGTGGCTTCAGAGGACCAAACATCAATTCAACCACAAGATATTGAAGTTAAGTCAGCCAGCACCAAAGACAAAATGGATTTCCTGTCTATTCAACCGGAACCGGTGATGGCAGAACAACCTTCCCTACCTGAAAAAAATCAAACTGAGACAGCAAACTCTGCTTTTGACAACGGCAAGAACACGCCTGCTCCAGAGAAAAATAAATCTAGCGAGTCAGAGAAAGCAGAAAACCCGGATAAACCGGTTTACAGCTCAATTGATAACCTAATCGCAAACTTTAACCTGATAGAACCTGATTCAGAACCACAAGAAGTAACCAATTCAGAAGCTGAGACAGCAGTAAATGCCGTTACCCTGATTCAAGAAAATGTAAGCGTGGAAGTTGAAACTGAGACAGTAACCAAACCACACACCGAGGTTAAAGCAACTGAGACAGATAAAACTCCAAAAACAATTAAATCAGGAACCAAAGCAAGCCGCAAGAAACTTGCCGACCTTTTCGCAGACAATCGTAAACCAATAGGAAAAACAGCCGAACCTGAATCAGAAAGTGCACAGATCAAAACAACTGAGACAGTAACCCATCAAATAGATTCTGAAGCAGTTTCATTGCCTGAATCTGAATCAGCACAAAATGGTATGCGTGAACTGGAGCAGCTAAGACTAAGAGAACCTACATCTAGTCCACGCCCAGTTCAAGTCATGGATGACTCTGAAGGTTTAGATAGCCTTGCAAGTGGAGCAAAAAATATGGCTGAACTCGAAGCCATAGTTTCTGAACGTAATTTGAAAAAGCAATCAGAAACAGAGTCGACCGAAATAGTCGAGGATTCAGTCAAAGCCAAACATATGGAGGCCAGAGACCGTGGAATGCAGTTTTTACGATGGCTGGCAGATGGATTAGGAGACGGCAGCATAGCTGTCAATAGAAGTGGTGCAACAGTCCACTTTATTGAACAGGGGATGCTTTTGGTTACGCCAGCCGTATTTCGAGATTACGCCGGCGGCGTGTTCAATAAATCTGATACGGAAAGTCTAGGCCCTCTTACACAAAAAGGCTTTGAGGCTTTGAGGTTGCATGCAAGAACGAAAAAAAGCTCATTGCATAGGGTTCTAACTACAAACGGTAGCAATCGCAGACTCTTCTATTGCTACCTTATCCCTGAACATAATATCAAACATATCATACAGCCAGGTTCAAGACCTCAGAATAATACCGATATTAAATTAGATGAATCCGACTTATTAGTAATGGAACAAAAATGAGTGCCCACTTCCCTGAAAACGTTTATCGATCACCCTATGAGTGGATCAGTGTAGCCGCATACACCACCACAGTGGTTTCAGTAGCACATTTGCCCGTACCTCCGACAATTGCTTATGGCAGTTTAGCTATTTTTTCGTTGGTTTCAGTCAAACGTGCGTTATCAGCATTACGCATTATGCGTTTCCGTAAAAATATTCGGAAGTTGCCCTATTATGCCCTTACTGCTGATGAAATTCCTTCTTCTGATAAAGCTCTTTTTCTTGGGAAAGGTTTTAGATGGACACAGACACATACCCAACGTCTTTTTATGGTTCGCCAGCCTGAGAACGATGGACTTCGTAACCCCTCAAAACTCTATAAGGCAGCTCGAAAACATGAGATTGAAACAATGGGTACAGACTGGATTTCCCGCATAACTCGAAAATCGGCCTGGTGGAATCCGGTTGCTCCCTTACCTCCAGTCGGAGGTTCTCCTGAATTACATGGCATTGAAATTGAGGAAGATGATATTTGGGAAGATTTGGGGGAGCGTGTTGGCCACAAGGTTGTATTGGGCACAACCCGCGTTGGTAAAACCCGATTATGCGAAACCATGATTGTTCAGGATATTCGGCGGGGGGATGTTACGATCGCATTTGATCCAAAGGGTGATGCCGACCTGATGACTAGAATGTATGTCGAATCGCAAAAATCAAACAGGCCATTTTATATGTTCCATTTGGGTTTCCCCGAGTACAGTTGCCGGTACAACCCTATCGGGGATTATGGTCGTATTACCGAGGTGGCGACAAGGATTGCAAACCAACTGCCTTCTGAAGGTCAGTCTGCTGCTTTCCGAGATTTTGTATGGCGTTTCGTCAACGTTTTAACGAAAACCATGGAAGGTTTATCCATTAAACCAAGCTATGAAAATATCTATAAGTCTGCTGCAAATGTAGATGAACTTGCAGGGGATTACTTTAAAAAGATATTAGATAAACACCACCCTGGTTGGGAGAAAGACTTCGACAATTTTGATATGCCCGAGTCTGAAGCAAAAAGCGCAGTCAAAACTGGGCGCAACTTGGACACAATGAAGCTCGGTTCTTTCTTGAAGGCCAAAAAGCATAACGAACCTCTTATTGACGCATTAGGTGGTATTTTGTCCAATGATAGATCCTATTTTGAGAAGCTAGTCAGCTCCCTGTATCCATTGCTGGAAAAACTGACGACTGGCGAAGTTGCCAAGCTTATCAGCCCGGATACAGAGGATTTGTCAGATCCAAGAATCATTATGGACTGGCGCAAAGTCATGGAATCGAATGCCGTCGTCTATATTGGATTGGATTCCCTATCTGATGCCGAAGTTGCAGCAGCCGTTGGTAATGCGATGTTTGCTGACTTAACCTCTCTTGCGGGTCAGATCTATAAATTCGGCCATGGAGTTGGACAAAGTGGAAAAACTCAGAAAAGAAAAGTCTCAATTCATGCAGACGAATTCAATGAATTAATCGGTGACGAATTCATTCCGTTATTGAATAAGGCCGGGGGTGCCGGCTACCAAGTGACGGTTTATACACAAACATGGAAAGACGTAGAAGCCAAAATTGGTTCCCCGGCTAAAGCAGGTCAAATTGGTGGTAACTTGAATACGATGATTATGCTTAGGGTGAAAACTGTCGAAACAGCAGAGATGCTGACGAATCAGTTGCCGGAAGTCAAAATTATGACCAGCACTCTAGTCTCAAGGGCTGGTGATGTTGCCTTCCCCGACAGTCACGAAGATTTTAGCAGTGGAAACGAAGATAGGATTGGTGCTGAGACAGTTCCTATGCTGACACCCGCCGATTTAACCCAATTACCCAAAGGTCAAGCATTCGCGCTTATTGAAGGTGGCCAGCTATATAAAATTCGACTCCCTCTACCCAAAAAGGACAAGCAGGAGAAAATCCCTGCGCATATTGGAGAAATGGCGGCTAATATGCGCGAAGTTTACAGACTAAGCCAGCCTTCGGCTGAAGAAAACGCATTTACGGAGGGAAGTAGTTATGCCGTCTAATACAAGCGCATGGTACATGAATTCATTGCCTTTAAAGTTCTTATTTCTCCCGTTTAAAGCTATTTATACCTTATTTTTGATTGTGTTACTTATCTTTGGTAGTTCGGTGTTGACACAAAACTATTTTGGTACCGGTAATCTCTTGGAAGATGAAATCAAATGGTCTGAGTCTGTTGGCCATGATGCGTTTCCAGGAAAAGAGGTTGGAGATACTATAAATCTGCAAATTGCCAGACTTAGTTACAAGGGACTGAAAACCGTATTTTTTGACCTGACATTAGTCAATGAATCACTAAAAGCCAAGTCAGAAGCCGATTTTGGTTACAAATTTAAAAATTATTTAGTCCCCCGTATGAAATATCTACAGCAATTCGATACTACGTTGAAGGTTATTTCCTTACGTTTGGGCAATTTGGCATTAATCGTGGGTATCTCAGTAATCTTTGCAATTCCGGTTTTGATAGATGGTTTAGTAATGAGAGCCATTAGACAGGAAAATGCCTCACGAGAGAGTGCAGGCATTTATCACCGTGCAAAATACTGGAGAACAGGGATTATTTGGTTGGGTTGCATGATTTATATGTGTGTTCCAATATCAATACCGCCCTACTTGCTCTATTTGCCTCTAGTAGCAGCAATTTGGATGATTTTCATGCAAGCTAAATATCTTAAGAAATATCTCTAGGCTTCCAGTGGAATCTAAATAGTGCTTTTTTAGTTCATTAAATGGTGGCTTAATGCTTTAACTGACGGTACAGAAATCTCGAAAAGCATTTTGCAAAATACTTAAAATAAGAGTATAGTGAAAATGAAATATTTCAAGTTTAACTAATAGTTAACAAACTAGAGTAAACAATCGTAATCGTTAAATCTGGCTATAGATTGCATAATATACATTATGCGAACTAGAATAAATATGTAAATTTCATAAGTTTTGATTTTACCCGAACGTACTGCTTCTCGAAGGATGTTTTTAGTGGGATGATTATCTGGTAAGTTAGTACCAATCCTCACTCATCCGCGTATATCCACCCGCACCATTCGGATTCAGCTGTACCGTACCGTACTCTGTATATTACCAATAATTTTAATAAATCCCGTCTGAAGAAGCTGTTTTTCAGACGGGATTTATTACAAACATTGGTATTTTATCCTGCCCAGATGGTCGACCACAAACAACTCAAAGGAAGCCCATAGTTGATAGTGAACTCTACATCCTCTTCTAAACGATTTTGATACCGTTTATGAACATCGTGATTATTCAATTTTCTCATTTAAGTTTTCATCTTCATAATATGGATGATTGAACAGCTCTCCTTCCCAGATACATTCACCCGTTATACCTTGGGATTCCATGAAAGGAACATAAGAATAAAAATCTTTTTCATATTCTCCATAAAATATATTCATACCTTTGAGCCATACTGCATCGCATTCATCACACAGAATAATTTCATCATGAAGATATTTAGGTTTCGAATGGTAGAGATGGCCTTGTTGACAAGCGGGACATATTTTTATTCTCTTATTCATGATTACTCCATATAATCAATTTATTTTTGTGGGTAAGCAGTAGTGATTTGATTGCTGCCTTTAGTCTGTACAACAATACGTATATAGCAATCTGATAATTTCCTGGTTTTTATCAGCTTTATCCTCAGATTCCAAGCCCAATAATAAAAGCCGTCTGAAATTTTTTCAGACGGCCTTAAAACTCAATTAAATAATGTCCGGATTTAACACCAAATCATATTCACCAAACTTTGGAAATAGAATTACCTTATCTTTTTGGGGATATAATTCTGTTTTTTCATATAGCTCATTATTAATAAAATCTTGTTTCAAAACATAGCAATCATCCGTATTTTCATTGAAGAAATAAGTATATCCTTCTGCTAAGTCATGAGATTCCAAAG